>Ga0187886_1000099_pt1 | contig 124020 bp, 130 predicted proteins | sample June2016WEW_20_1_FD_133001 | JGI IMG/M metagenome (GOLD analysis project Ga0187886, IMG submission 133001) | Peatland microbial communities from SPRUCE experiment site at the Marcell Experimental Forest, Minnesota, USA - June2016WEW_20_150 | ecosystem: Environmental > Terrestrial > Soil >...
CGAGCTTATCGGGCCCAAGTAGCTCAGTTGGCAGAGCACGTCCTTGGTAAGGACGGGGTCACCAGTTCAATTCTGGTCTTGGGCTTTCATGATCGCAGACGGTGGTCCTCAAAGATAGGGCCTCGGGAGGTGTGAGAGAATGGCCAAGAGGAAGTTCGAAAGAACGAAACCTCACGTCAACATCGGCACGATCGGCCATGTGGACCATGGCAAGACGACGTTGACCTCGGCCATCACCCGCGTCCTGTCGAAGGCCTACGCCGGGATCGAGTTCCGGGCCTACGACCAGATCGACAATGCCCCCGAGGAGCGCGAGCGGGGGGTGACGATCAACATCGCCCACATCGAGTACGAGACGGCGAAACGGCATTACGCCCACATCGACTGCCCGGGCCACGCTGACTACATCAAGAACATGATCACCGGGGCCGCCCAGATGGACGGCTCGATCCTGGTCGTGGCCGCCGACGACGGCCCGATGCCGCAGACGCGGGAGCACATCCTGCTGGCCCGGCAGGTCAACGTTCCGGCCATCGTCGTCTTCTTGAACAAAGTGGACCTCGTCAGCGACCCGGAGATCCTCGATCTCGTCGAGCTCGAGATCCGCGACCTCTTGACAAAGTACGGGTTCCCCGGGGCCCGGACGCCGATCATCCGGGGGTCCGCACTCCTCGCCATGCAGTCCGACGGCGACCCCGCGAACGAGTGGAACCGGAAGATCCTCGAGCTCATGGACGCGGTCGACACGTTCATCCCGGACCCCGTCCGGGCCGTGGACCTGCCGTTTCTGATGCCGATCGAGGACGTCTTCACCATCTCAGGCCGCGGCACGGTCGTGACGGGGCGGGTCGAACGGGGGAGGGCCGCCGTTAACGAAGAGGTGGAGGTCGTCGGCTTCGGCGAGACGAAGCGCAAGGTCATCACCGGCGTCGAGATGTTCCGCAAGATCCTCGACGAAGGGATGGCCGGCGACAACGTCGGCGTCCTGCTGCGGGGCACGGACAAGGAAGAGGTCGCCCGCGGCATGGTCCTGGCGAAGCCCGGGTCGATCCAGCCGCACCGGAGGTTCCGGGCGGAGATCTACGCCCTGAAGAAGGAAGAGGGCGGGCGGCACACGCCGTTTTTCATGGGCTATCGGCCCCAGTTCTATCTCCGGACGACCGACGTGACCGGCTCGGTCAAGCTCGTCGACGGCGTCGAGATGGTCATGCCGGGCGACAACGTGAACCTGGAGATCGAGCTGATCACGGACGTGGCCATGGAGAAGGCCCTGCGGTTCGCGATCCGCGAGGGCGGGCGGACGGTCGGGGCCGGCACCGTCACCGAGGTCCTGGGTTAGGGGCCGAAGGACGGAGAGGAATATCCGAGGGAAGGTTCGAACATGCGGGAGATGATCACGCTTCAATGCGGCGAGTGCAAGCGCCGGAATTATTCTTCGACAAGGAACAAGAAAAAGCAGACGGACAAGCTCGAGATCAAGAAGTACTGCCCGTTCTGCCGGAAGCACACGCTTCACAAGGAAGTCAAGTGAGGGACCAGTGAGGAGAGAGGGACAGGTGAGTAGCTCAATTGGTAGAGCAGCGGTCTCCAAAACCGCAGGTTGCGGGTTCGAGCCCTGCCTCACCTGCCATGCTTTCTCCGGCCGGCCGGAACGGGTCCGGCCGGAGGACGCTCTGCGAGGGCCAAGCCATGAATGACAAGATTCGCTGGTACAAACGGTTCGGGAACTTTTTGAAGGACGTCAGGTCGGAGCTCAAGAAGGTCACCTGGCCTTCCCGGAACGAGGTCTACAGCACGACCATCGTCGTCATCGCGGCGACGATCTTCTTCGGCTTCTACCTCTTTTTCATGGACGTCATCTTTACCTGGGTCCTCGGCAAGGTCCAGTCCCTGTTCGGCTAATTAGATTAAGGATACAGGCGATGGCAAAAAACTGGTATGTCGTTCATACCTACTCGGGTTTCGAGAAGTTCGTGGCGGAGACCATCAAGCAGAAGGCCGCCGAGGTCCACTTGGAGGACCAGGTCGGGCAGATCATCATCCCGACCGAGGACGTCATCGAGATCCGGGCGGGGAAAAAGGTCGTCTCCACGAAGAGGTCTTATCCGGGCTACATCCTCGTCGAAATGGAGATGAACGATGAGAACTGGCTGATGATCCGCCAGGTCCCCAAGGTCACGGGCTTCGTGGGGTCCGGGCGGACGCCCACGCCCTTGACCAAAAAGGACGTCAGCCAGATCGTGGAGCATATGGAGACCACCTCGGAGAAACCCAAGCCAAAGCACTCGTTCGATAAGGGCGAGGCCGTCCGGATCATCGACGGCCCCTTCTTCAACTTCAGCGGGATCGTTGAGGAGGTCAACCACGAGCGGAGCACCCTGAAGGTCCTCGTCACCATCTTCGGCCGGTCGACGCCCGTGGAGCTCGAGTTCCTGCAGGTGGAAAAGCTTTAGGAGGACGAGATGTCGAAAGAAGTCATCGCGAAGATCAAGCTCGAGATCGTGGCGGGCCAGGCGAGCCCCGCCCCCCCCGTCGGCCCCGCCCTCGGCCAGCACGGCGTCAACATTATGCAGTTCGTCCGCGAGTTCAACGACCGGACGGGCAAGATGGACGAAGGGACCGTCGTCCCGGTCCTGATCACCGTCTTCAAGGACAAGTCGTTCAATTTCCTCATCAAGACGCCCCCGGCCTCCTACCTCCTGAAGAAGGCGGCCGGCATCGCCAAGGGCTCCGGGGCGCCGAACAAGGACAAGGTCGGGAAGGTCACCTGGAAGCAGATCGAGGACATCGCCCGGACGAAGCTCCCCGATCTCAACGCCTACGATATCGAGGCGGCCAAGAAGATCATCGAAGGGACCGCTAAAAACATGGGATTGGAGATCGTCAGTGAATAAGCGCGGCAAGAACTACGTCAAGGCCAGAGAGGTCAAGGGACAGGAGGTCCGGGAGTACTCCGTCGAGGAGGCCGTCGCCCTCCTCAAGAAGGCCCACTATGCCAAGTTCGACGAGTCGGTGGACGTGTCCGTCCGGCTGGGCATCAACCCTAAATACTCGGACCAGATGGTCAGGGGGACGATCGTCCTGCCCCATGGCACGGGCAAGACCAAGAAGATCTGCGTCATCGCGGCCGGCGAGAAGATCAAGGAGGCCGAAGAGGCCGGGGCCGATCACGCCGGAGGCGAGGAGCTTATCGAAAAGATCGCCGGCGGCTGGATCGACTTCGACGTCGTCATCGCCACCCCGGACGTCATGCGCGGGGTCGGGAAGCTCGGCCGGATCCTGGGGACCAAGGGCCTGATGCCCAACCCCAAGTCCGGCACGGTGACTTTCGACATCAAGAAGGCCGTCGCCGAGACCAAGGCCGGCAAGGTCGAGTTCCGCGTGGACAAGACCAGCATCGTCCACACCACGGTGGGGAAGGTGTCTTTCCCCGAGGCCAAGCTCGCGGAGAACGTCCAGACCTTCATCCAAGCCATCGTCCACGCCAAGCCGCCGGCCGCCAAGGGCAAGTACATCCGGAGCATGTTCATCTCGTCGACCATGGGGCCGTCGTTCAAGATCTCCGAGGACATCTTAGAGAAATAGGAGAGAGCGTCGTGAAGAAGGAAACAAAGGGACAAGTCATCAAGGCTCTCGAGGGCGTCGCCGACGCCAACAGCACATACTACCTGGTGGACTTCAAGCGGATGAAGGTGTCCCAGGCCGTGGAGCTCCGCAAGCTCCTCCGGAAGAACGGCCACACCTACAAGGTGGTCAAGAACAGGCTGGCCCTGCGGGCTCTCAGCCGGCGGGCCCCGGCCGAGCTCAAACCGTTCTTCGAGAAACCCACGGCGATCGCCTTCGCCGCCCAGGACCCCATCGGGCTGGCCAAGATCCTCAAGGATTACTCCGCCCAGGGCAAGGTCCTGGCGGTCAAGGCCGGTGTCGTCGAAGGCCAGTACATGGCCCCGGAGCGGTTCGACGAGCTCGCCCGGCTCACCTCCCGCAACGATCTCATCGGGAAGATCGGATTCATGATCGCCTCGCCGCTTGTCCGGCTCATGCGGACCCTCCAGGCCCCCCTGGGGAACATGGGGAGCCTGCTGAGCCAGCTCGGGACCAAGAAACAGGACGGGAAATAATCGATGGAGGTCGATACGACCCAAGACCAAATAAAGGAGACTCGTGACATGGAAAAACTCACCAAGGAACAGTTTTTCGCGCATCTGGACAGCCTGACGATTCTGGAGCTCTCGGACTACATCAAGGAGTTCGAAACCCGGTACGGCATCAGCGCCGCCGCGGCCCCCGTCATGATGGCCGGCGGAGCCGCCCCCCAGGCCGAGGCCAAGCCCGCCGAGGAGAAGACCGAGTTCAACGTCATCCTGAAGTCCGTCGGCGACAAGAAGATCAACGTCATCAAGGTCGTCCGCGAAGTGACCAGCCTCGGGCTCAAGGAAGCCAAGGACCTCGTCGACGGCGCGCCGAAGTCGCTCAAAGAGGGCGTGACCAAGGAAGAGGCCGAGTCCATCAAGGCCAGGTTCGCCGAAGTCGGAGCCGTCATCGAGCTCCAGTAAATCGCAAGGCCCGGTTGGCTGATCATCCATTTTCCTAAAATGGACTCAGGACACGAAAAGCTCTTATCAAGAGAGTGAGCATGCTAACAGAACCTAAAATTTCTTCTCGCGAGAGGGTCGATTTTTCGAAGATCGGTCAGGTCTTCCCGATGCCCAACCTCCTGGACATCCAGACCCAGTCGTACGCCGAGTTCCTCCAGATGGAGCTCCTGCCCGAGGAGCGCAAGGAAACGGGCCTCCAGGCGGCCTTCAAGGACGTTTTCCCCATCTCCGACTTCAAGGAGACCACGGAGCTCGAATTCCTCGGTTACTCGATCGGAACGTGGGAGTGCAAGTGCGGGCGACTCAAGGGCGTCGAGAACTCGCGGGCCAAGTGCAACGCCTGCGGGACCCTCCTCCCGGCCGACGTCGAGCTCACCGAAAAGGAGATGTGCCCGTACTGCGGGGCGATGCGGAAAATCGAGATCCCTCTCTGTGAGCACTGCGGAGACCGGGTGGGCCTCAAGATCAAGTACAGCCCCATGGAGTGCATCCAGAAGGGCTACACGTACTCCGTCCCCCTCAAGCTCAAGGTCCAGCTCGTTTCCTGGGAAAAGGACGCCACCACCAAAACCAAGCGGCTCAAGCACATCAAGCAGCAGGAAGTCTATTTCGGCGACATCCCGCTCATGACGGAGAAGGGGACGTTCATCTTTAACGGGATCGAACGGGTTGTCGTCAGCCAGCTCCAGAGGTCGCCGGGCGTGTTCTTCCGTCCGGCCGAAGCCAAGGGCTTCTTCATCGCCAAGCTCATCCCTTACCGCGGGGCGTGGGTCGAGTTCGAGCACGATTCCAAGAGCCTCCTCTGGGTCCGCCTCGACCGCAAGAAGAAGTTCCTGGCCACCGTGTTTCTGAGGGCCTTGGGCTTCGGCTCCGACGAGGAGATCCTCAAACTCTTCCACAAGTCCTACAAGGTCATCGTCGAGGACGGGAAGCTGTTCTGGGAAGTGTCCGAAAGCCTCGTCGGTAAGACCACCGCCGAGGACGTCATGGACGCTCGGGGCCGGAAAGTCCTGGCCTCGGGCAAGAAAAAGATCACCCGGGAAGTCTGCCAGGCCCTGATCGACGCCAAAGTGGCCCGGGTCCCCCTCCTCAAGAAAGAGCTCCAGGGGGCCTCCTCCCTCAGCGGGATCAAGGGTAAGGTCCGGGTCAACGAGGAGATCGGCGACGTCCAGCTCGACCTCCTCATCGGCCGCGGCGAGCCCTTCGAGGTCTTCTACCCCGAAGAGGACCGGGCCGGCCAGATCATCGTTTCGACGCTGCGGAAGGACCTCCGGAAGGACCGCCCGGGGGCCCTCGGCGAGATCTACCGAAAGCTGAGGCCGGGCGAGCCGCACACCCAGGAGAGCGCCCAGAACCTCTTCAATAACCTGTTCTTCAATCCCCAGAAGTACAACTTCTCCCGGATCGGCCGCCTCAAGTTCAACATCAAGCTCGGGCTCGAGACGCCCATGGACGAAAAGACCCTGTCCCCCCAGGATTACATCCAGGTCATCAAGTACCTCCTGAACCTCCGTCACGGGGAGGGGATGACGGACGACATCGACCACCTGGGCAACCGGCGCGTCCGGTCCGTGGGCGAGCTCGTCGAGAACGCTTTCCGGATCGGGCTGACGCGGATGGAGCGGACCATCAAGGAAAAGATGACCATCACCGCCGATCTGGCCGCGGCCATGCCCCAGGACCTCATCAATTCCAAGCCCGTGATCGCGGCCCTCAAGGAATTCTTCGGCAGCTCCCAGCTCTCCCAGTTCATGGACCAGATCAACAGCCTGGCCGAGATCACCCACAAGCGGCGCCTGAGCGCCCTCGGGCCGGGCGGCCTCAGCCGGGAGCGGGCCGGTTTCGAGGTCCGCGACATCCAGACGTCGCACTACGGGAGGATCTGTCCCGTCGAGACCCCGGAAGGCCCGAACATCGGCCTGATCTCCTCCCTCAGCTGTTACGCCCGGGTCAACGACTACGGCTTCATCGAGACGCCCTACCGGAAGGTCAAGAACGGGCGGATCATCGACTACGTCAAGGTCCTCCACCCGGGGAGCAGCGACTACAAGGTCGGGGACATCATCGAGAAGGACGAGATGCTCAAGGCCGTTGAGAAGCTCAAGGCGGAGAAGGCCCGGCAGCTCCCCATCCTGCAAGCCTACAGCTTCTACCTCACCGCCTGGGAAGAGGAGAAATACAACATCGCCCAGGCCAACGCAGCGGTCGACGAACGGGGGCGGTTCGTCACCGACCTCGTCAGCGCCCGCGAGCGCGGAAACTTCAAGGTCATCCCCAAGGACCAGATCCACTTCATTGACGTTTCGCCCAAGCAGCTCGTGTCCCTTTCGGCCGCCTTGATCCCGTTCCTCGAGCACGACGACGCCAACCGGGCCCTCATGGGATCGAACATGCAGAGGCAAGCCGTCCCGCTCATCCGGCCCGAGGCGCCGCTCATCGGCACCGGGATCGAGGACCTGGTGGCCGTCGGCTCCGGCGACGTGGTCGTCTGCCGGCGGTCCGGGGTCGTCGAGTTCGTGGACGCGGAACGGCTCCTCGTCCGCGTGGACGAGAAGGAAAACCCGCGCAACTACGAGGTCGGCACGGACCTCTACATCCTGACCAAGTTCCTCCGGACCAACCAGAATACCTCCACCAACCACCGGCCCATCGTCCGGAGGGGCGACAGGGTCCTGAAGGGCCAGGTCCTGGCGGACAGCTCCTGCTCGGATGGGGGAGAGCTGGCCCTCGGCCGGAACGTCCTCTGTGCCTTCATGCCCTGGAGAGGGTACAACTTCGAGGACGCGATCATCGTCAGCGAAAAACTGATCAAAGGCGACATCTTCACCTCCCTCCACATCGTCGAGGAGACGATCGAGGCCCGCGACACCAAGCTCGGCCCCGAAGAGATCACCCGCGACATCCCCAACGTCCCCGAGAACCTCCTCCGCAACTTGGACGAGAACGGCATTGTCCGGATCGGGGCCCATGTCAAGTCCGGCGATATCCTCGTCGGCAAGGTGGCGCCGAAGGGCGAGACTCAGCTGTCCCCCGAGGAGAAGCTCCTCAAGGCGATCTTCGGCGAGAAGGCCCTCGACGTCAAGGACGCCTCGCTCTACTGCTCCCCCGGCGTCGAGGGGACGATCATCGACGTCCGGATCTTCTCGCGCCGGGGCATCGAGAAGGGCCCCCGGGCCAAGGCCATCGAGAAGGACGAGATCGCCAAAATGAAGCGGAATCTGGACGATGAGATCGTCATCTTGGAGAACGAGAAGTGGCAGAAGGTCAAAGCCCTCCTCAAAGGCGAGGTCGTCGACAAACCCCAGAAGGTCGCCGGGATGACCTTCGAAAAAGGGACGAAGCTCACCGAGAAGATCCTCGACGAGCTCTCCTTCGATGAGGCCATCAAGCTCAAACTGACCGAGAACGGGGACATCGACAAGGAGATCAAGGACCTCGATAAGAAGGTCAAGAGGCAGATCGAGGCCCTCCGCGCCGTCTTTAAGGATAAAGTCGACAACCTGAAGAAAGGCGACGAGCTGGCCCCCGGGGTCATCCAGGCCATCAAGGTCTTCATCGCCATGAAGCGCAAGCTCTCCGTGGGCGACAAGGTCTCCGGCCGCCACGGGAACAAAGGGATCGTCGCCAAGATCGTCCCCGAGGAGGATATGCCCCGACTGCCCGACGGGACGCCGGTCGAGATCGTCCTCAACCCCCTGGGCGTTCCGTCCCGCATGAACGTCGGCCAGATCCTCGAAACGCACGCCGGCTGGGCCGCGCGGACCCTGAACCTCTGGCTCTCGACGCCCGTTTTCGACGGCGCGAAGGAGAACGAGATCAAGAAGCTCCTCAAAGAGGCCGGACTGCCGGAATCCGGCAAGACCCCTCTCTACGACGGCGTGGGGGGCGAGTTCCTCGACCAGGAAGTGACCGTCGGCTACATCTACATGATGAAGCTCTACCACCTGGTCGACGACAAGATCCATGCCCGCTCGACCGGCCCGTACTCCCTCATCACTCAGCAGCCCCTGGGCGGAAAGGCCCAGTTCGGTGGCCAGCGGTTCGGCGAGATGGAGGTTTGGGCCCTCGAAGCGTACGGCGCCGCCTACACCCTCCAGGAGCTCCTGACGGTCAAGTCCGACGACGTGGAAGGGCGGGCCAAGATCTATGAGGCCATCGTCAAGGGAGATCTGGAATTCACGCCGGGCCTTCCCGAGTCCGTGAACGTCCTCATCCGCGAGCTCCAGAGCCTCTGCCTGAACGTCGAGCTCGAGAAGGGCGACAAGGAAGAAGTCCTGCCCTGGGGGATCGCCGTCCCCCAATCCGGAAAAGGAGAATCCTAATGGATATCAGGCCGCCGATGGGTCCAAGACCGAAGCCCGATTTCGACCGGGTCAGGATCAGCATCGCCTCCCCCGAAAAGATTAAGAGCTGGTCCTGGGGCGAGGTGACCAAGCCCGAGACCATCAACTACAGGACCTTCAAGCCCGAGAAGGACGGCCTTTTCTGCGCCAAGATCTTCGGCCCCATCAATGACTTCGAATGCCTCTGCGGCAAGTACAAGAGGATGAAATACCGGGGCATCATCTGCGAGAGGTGCGGCGTCGAAGTGACCAAGTCCAAGGTCCGCCGCGAGCGGATGGGCCACATCCTGCTGGCCTCGCCCGTCGCCCACATCTGGTTCTTCAAGAGCCCCCCGAGCCGGATCGGGCTGGTTCTGGACCTGTCGATCAAGGACCTGGAGAAGGTCCTCTATTTCGAGTCCTACATCGTCATCGATCCCGCCGATACCCCGCTCAAGGAAAAACAGCTCCTGAACGAGGAGGAGTTCAAGGACGCCCAGGAAAAATACGGCGACAAGTTCGAGGCCTCGATCGGCGCCGAGGCCATCAAGGTCCTCCTCGAGAAGATCAACATCCAGAAGGAGGCCGAGCGGCTGAGGAAGCTGATGAAGAAGGAGACCTCCCAACAGCGGAGGCTCCGTTACGCCAAACGCCTGCGGGTCTTCAAGGCCCTCAAGCGGTCGGGCAATCGCCCGGAGTGGATGGTTCTGGACGTCATCCCGGTCATCCCGCCCGACCTCAGGCCTCTCGTCCGGCTGGACGGCGGCCGTTTCGCCACCTCCGACCTCAATGACCTCTACCGGAGGGTCATCAACCGCAATAACCGGCTAAAGAAGCTCATCGAACTCAAAGCCCCCGAGCTCATCATCCGCAACGAGAAGCGGATGCTCCAGGAAGCCGTGGACGCCCTATTTGACAACGGGAAGCGCGGCCGGGTCCACCTCGGAGCCAACCGGCGGCCCCTCAAGTCCCTGAGCGAGGCCCTCCGCGGCAAGCAGGGGAGGTTCCGCCAGAACCTGCTTGGCAAGCGGGTGGACTACTCGGGCCGGTCCGTCATCGTCGTCGGTCCCGAGCTCAAGCTGAACCAGTGCGGGCTTCCCAAGAAGATGGCCCTCGAGCTATTCAAGCCTTTTATTTTCAACAGGTTGGAAAAGGAGGGGCTCGTCCCGAGCGTTAAAGTCGCCCGCGAGTGGCACGAACAGGAGCGGCCCGAAGTTTGGGACTACCTGGAGGAGGTCGTCCGGGAGCATCCCATCCTCCTCAACCGCGCGCCCACCCTCCACCGGCTGGGCATCCAGGCCTTCGAGCCCCTCCTCGTCGAGGGCAAGGCCATCCAGATCCATCCCCTGGTCTGTGCCGCTTTTAACGCCGACTTCGACGGGGACCAGATGGCCGTCCATATCCCGCTTTCCGTGGAGGCCCAGATCGAGGCCCAGACCCTGATGCTCTCGACGAACAATATCTTGTCTCCCGCCCACGGCCGGCCCCTGACCATCCCGAGCCAGGACATGGTCCTGGGCTGCTATTACCTGACCCTGGAAAAGAGGGGCCAGAAAGGGGAGGGCCGCATCTTCGGCCGGCCCGAGGAAGTCCTGCTGGCCCTGGAAAACAAGGAGATCTCGCTCCAGAGCGCCGTCAAGCTGCGCTTCACGGGGCCTTTCATGAACCTGGCCACCTACTACGACGACCAGGCCGTCATGACCTGCCCCGTCCAGGAGATCGCCGCGGAACTCATCGAAACGACCCCGGGCCGGATCATCTTCAACGGCGTCCTCCCCAAGGGCGTCCCTTATGTCAACGGCATGGTCCGGAAGAAGGGCCTCGAGAACCTCGTCTTTTACACTTACCTGAAGGTTGGCCTGGGGCCGACGGTCGAGATGCTCGACGCCCTGAAGGAGCTCGGCTTCACCTACGCGACCCGGGCCGGCTTTTCCCTGGGCATCGATGATTTCGTCATCCCGAAGGAGAAGAGCCACCTCGTGGACAAGGCCCAGAGAGAAGTCCAGGAGATCGAGAACCTCTACCGGGACGGCACGATCTCCTCGGGCGAGCGCTTCAATCGGGTCATCGAGATCTGGGGAACGGTCACCGACAAGGTCTCAAACGCCATGATGGAGGAGATGCGCAAGATCAGCCTCGAAGGCAAGGAGCTCAACCCCCTGTTCGTTATGGCCGAATCCGGCTCGCGCGGCAACAAGCAGCAGATCCGGCAGCTGGCCGGCATGCGCGGCCTCATGTCCAAGCCCTCGGGCGAGATCCTGGAGACGCCCATCACCGCGAACCTCCGGGAGGGCTTGGACGTTCTGCAGTACTTCATTTCGACGCACGGCGCCCGGAAGGGCCTGGCCGACACCGCCCTCAAGACGGCCAACTCCGGCTACCTGACCCGGAAGCTCGTGGATGTTTGCCAGGAAGTCATCGTCGACGAGCACGACTGCGGCACCCTCAAGGGCATCAACGTTTCGGCCATCGTCGAGAACGGCGAAATCATCGAGCCGTTCATCGACCGGATCGTGGGCCGCGTCGCTCTCGAGAGGGTCGTCAACCCGGACAATGGCGAACCCATCGTCGACATGAACGAGGAGATCACCGAGCAGGTCGCCCACGAGTTTCAGAACCTGGGTATCGAGCGGGTCAAGATCCGCTCCCTCCTCACCTGCGAGTCCAAGCGCGGCATCTGCCAGCTCTGCTACGGGCGGAGCCCGGCCAGCGGCCGCATGGTCGAACTCGGCGAGGCGGCCGGGATCGTGGCTGCCCAGTCCATCGGCGAGCCGGGCACCCAGCTCACCATGAGGACCTTCCACGTCGGCGGCATCGCCATGGGCGGGGCCGAGAAGTCCAAGCTCGAGGCCAAGAACGAGGGCGTTGTCCGTTTCAACAACCTCAAGGCCGTCGAGAACAAGGACGGGACCCTCATCGTCGTCAACCGCAACGCCAACATCGCCATCCTGGATCACCGGAGGCGCGAGGTCGAGCACTACCAGGTCCCCTACGGCGCCAAGGTCCTCGTCAAGGACGGGGCGGAGATCAAGGCCCGCCAGGGGTTCGCCGAATGGGACCCCTTCAACACGTTCATCCTGACCGAGGAAACGGGCGATGCTCGGTTCCACGAGGTCGATCGCGGCGAAAGCATGGAGGAGGTCCAGGACGAGTTCACGGGACTGATCACGCAGGTTATCATCGAGCCCAAGAACGAGAAGCTTCAGCCTCAGATCGAGGTCCTCGACCCGATAATGGTTAAGATTCATGACCCGGGAGAGACGCGATATAAGAAACACGAAGTGGTCGAAAAGACTTCGGTTGACGCAGAAAACGAAAAGGCTAGAAAGAAGGGCAGTAAAGAAGCGAATTATGAGCGCGTCGTCCTCCGGAAATACTTCCTGCCCTCGGGCGCGAACCTCGAGATCAAGGACGCGGACCGGGTCTTTGCCGGCGAGGTCCTGGCCAAGATCCCGCGCGAGGCGGCCCGCACCAAGGACATCACGGGCGGCCTGCCGCGGGCCGAGGAGCTGTTCGAGGCCCGCCGGCCCAAGAACCCCGCGGTCATCTCCGAGATCGACGGGACGATCCAGATCGAGGGGCTGGTCAGGGGATATCGGAAGATCATGGTCCGCAACGAGCGCGGCGGCGAGAAGGAATACCTCGTCCCCAAAGGCGCCCACCTGAGCGTCTCCGACGGGGAAAGGATCCGGGCCGGTGACGCCCTGATGGACGGCCCGGTCAACCCCCATGATATCCTCCGCGTCCTGGGGGAGAAGGAGCTGGCCGAATACCTCCTCAAGGAGATCCAGGCCGTCTACCGGCTCCAGGGTGTTCCCATCAACGACAAGCACATCGAGACGATCATCCGGATGATGCTGCGCTGGGTCAAGGTCGAGGAGGTCGGGGACACCGAGTTCCTGGTGGACGAACAGGTGGACAAGTTCATCTTCCAGGAGGAGAACGAGAAGGTCATGAAAAAGGGCGGCAAGCCGGCCAAAGCCCGGCCCCTGCTCCTGGGGATCACCAAGAGCGCCCTGAGCACGGACAGCTTCATCGCCGCGGCCTCCTTCCAGGAGACGACGCGGGTCCTGACCGAAGCCAGTCTCTATGGGAAAGTGGATTATCTGAGGAGATTGAAGGAGAACATCATCATGGGCCGGCTGATCCCGGCCGGGACGGGGTACAAGTTCTACCGGAACGTAGAGCTCAAGGAAGAAATGCAGCCCGTCCTCCCTGAGAAGGAAAAGGAGGTCGTGCCGGAGACCTGAATCCGGCGTCCGGCCTGAAATTTCCTCAAATTTCTTGACAGGAATAGCAATTTTTGCTATTATCCCGATATTCGCCTCCGGACTATCTTCCAGGGGATGAATAAAGCTCCATTTGGAAATTCGCATAGAGGAGTATTTTTAATTGCCAACCGTCAACCAACTTGTCAGGAATGGCAGGACGCTGAAGAAGTACAAAAGCAAATCGCCGGCCCTCGAGGCCTGCCCTCAGAAGCGAGGGGTCTGCACGCGCGTCTTCACGACCACTCCCAAGAAGCCGAATTCGGCCATGCGGAAAGTCGCCCGGGTGCGGTTGACCAATAACATCGAAGTCACGGGATATATCCCCGGCGTCGGACACAACCTTCAGGAACACTCGATCGTCCTGATCAGGGGAGGCCGCGTCAAGGACCTGCCCGGAGTCCGCTACCACATCATCCGCGGCACGCTGGACTGCGAGGGTGTCCAGAGCCGCTTCAAGGCGCGTTCCCGGTATGGGGCCAAGAGGCCTAAAGAGAAGAAGGCCGCCTAGGAGAGGAGAGACATCATGCCGAGACGCGGGATCGTAAAAAAGAGGAAAACGCCGGCCGACCCGTTCTACAACAGCACCGTCGTCGCCCGGCTCATCAACCTTCTGCTCCGCAAGGGAAAGAAGACCACGGCCGAGCGCGTGGTGTACGGGACGATGGACATCGTCAAGCAGAAGACCAAGGAAGACCCCCTAAAGATCCTGGAAAAGGCCCTGGAGAATGTCCGGCCGCTCCTCGAGACGAAATCGCGGCGGGTCGGCGGGGCGAACTACCAGGTTCCGATCGAGGTCGCACCCAACCGGTCCTTCTCCCTCGGGGTCCGCTGGCTGCTCCACTACGCCAAGGAGAGGAGCGGCAAGAGCATGGAAGAGAAGCTCTCGGCCGAGATCGTCGACGCCATCAACAACCGGGGCGGGGCGGTCAAGAAGAGGGAAGACACGCACAAGATGGCGGAGTCCAACCGGGCCTTCGCTCATTATAAATGGTAAGTCGCTCTTGAAAGTTCCTCGAGTGATCCGGTTCGATATGGAGAAGAGAGTTTATGCGGTCATACCCGATCGAGCGAGTGAGAAACATCGGTATCATGGCCCATATCGACGCCGGGAAGACCACGACGACGGAACGGATTCTGTTCTATACGGGTATGACCTACAAGATGGGAGAGGTGGACGAAGGGACGGCCGTGATGGACTGGATGGTCCAGGAGCAGGAGCGTGGGATCACCATTACATCGGCCGCCACGATGTGCACTTGGAATGACCACCGTATCAATATCATTGATACGCCCGGTCATGTGGATTTCACCGCGGAGGTCGAGCGCTCCCTGAGGGTGCTCGACGGCGCGATAGCCATACTGTGTGGAGTTGGCGGCGTCGAACCGCAGTCCGAGACAGTGTGGCGCCAGGCCGACAAGTACCGGGTCCCCCGGATCGTGTTCATCAACAAGATGGACAGGATAGGGGCCGATCCGGAACGGGCGATTCAGCAGCTGAAGAGCCGGGTGGCGGCCAAGCCCCTGCCGGTCCAGATTCCCCTGGGACGGGAAGACGGATTCCGCGGCGTGATCGACCTCATCGAAGAGAAAGAGATCGACTGGGGTCAGGAGATCCTAGGGACGGATTTTGTCGTCCGGGACGTCTCGGACGAGAACCGCGAGGACGTGAGGAAACAGAGACAGGACATGATCGAAATGCTGAGCGAGACCGATGATGCTCTGATGCAGAAGTATGTCGACGGGGTCGAGATCACTGCACCGGAGATCAAGGCGGCGGTCCGCAAGGGGACCATTGGTCTCAAGTTCGTCCCGGTCCTTTTCGGGGCCTCGTTCCGGAACAAGGGAGTCCAGCCGCTCCTCGACGCCATCGTCGACTACCTGCCCTCGCCCGTGGACATCCTCCCGGTCGGAGGCCATCATCCCAAGACTCAGGCCCCGGAGGTGCGGCCCGCGTCCGACGACGTGCCCTTCTCCGGCCTCGTCTTCAAGATCATGAACGATCCGTTCCTCGGGCACCTGGCCTACTTCCGGGTTTACTCCGGCAAGGCCAAGGTCGGCCAGTCGGTCTATAACTCGACCAAGGGCGAGGAAGAGAAGCTCTCCCGGCTTTTCGAGATCCATGCGAATAAGAGGACGGAGATCAAGGAGGTCTACGCGGGCGACATCGCCGCGATGGGCTCCCTGAAGAATATCTCGACGGGCGATACCCTCTGCCTCAAGAGCCACCCCATCGTCCTCGAGTCCATCCGGTTCCCGGAGCCGGTCATTTCGGCGACGATCGAGCCCAAGACCAAGGCCGCCCATGTCAAGTTGACCCACGCCCTTGGCCGGTTCCAACTGGAGGATCCGACTGTGAAGATCGTCCAGGACCCCATGACGGGACAGACCCTCATTAAGGGCATGGGCGAGCTTCATCTCGAGATCCTGATGGACAGGTTGGAGAGGGAATTCGGCGTCCAGGCCAACCTGGGCAAGCCCCAGGTCGCCTACAAGGAAACGATCCAGGCGGCCGCCGAGGGCGAGGGGAAATACGTCCGCCAGATCGGCGGCAAGGAGATCTACGGACACTGCGTCCTTCACGTCGAGGCCCTGAAGCGCGGCCGCGGCTTTGAGTTCGCCGACAGGACGCGGGGCGGGGTCATCCCGAGGGCGTTCATCGGCGACATCGAGAACGGCGTCCGGGAAGCCATGGAGGGGGGCCTCGTCGCGGGCTTCCCCGTGACCGATATCAAAGTGAGCCTCATCGACGGGTCCTATCATGAGACGGAATCCACCCCTCTCGCCTACAAGATCGCCGCCTCCCTGGCCTTCCGGGAGGCCGCCAAGAAGGCGGGGCCGGTCCTCCTCGAGCCGATCATGAAGCTCGAGATCATCAGTCCTGACGAGTACATGGGCGACATCGTCGGCGACATCAACGCCCGGCGCGGGAAGGTCGAGGGGATGGAGATGCGGAGCGGCTCCCGGGTCATCAAGGTTCTCGTGCCGCTCGCGGGGATGTTCGGTTACGCGACGGCCCTCCGGACTCTGACCCAGGGGCGGGGCGTGTTCAGCCTGGAGTTCTTCCAGTACGACAAGACCCCGGCCCAGGTCCAGGACGACATCGTGGCCCGGACCGAGGGGCGGGTTCCCTTCCGGGATCAGGCATAAGAGGTTTGTCATGTTTTTTAACACGGAAAACGCCAACAGGAGGTGAGCGATGGCGAAAGAAAAGTTTGCAAGGACGAAACCCCATGTCAATGTCGGGACGATCGGTCACATCGATCACGGGAAAACGACGCTGACGGCCGCCATGACGAAAGTTCTGGCGACGAAAGGCCTGGCCCAGGCCAAGAGCTACGATGAGGTGGCCAAGGCCGACGCCAAGATGTTCCGCCGGGATGCGACCAAGATCCTGACGGTGGCATTGAGCCACGTGGAATACGAGAGCGAAAAACGGCACTACGCCCACATCGACTGCCCCGGCCACGCCGACTACATCAAGAACATGATCTCCGGCGCGGCCCAGATGGACGGCGCGATCCTCGTCGTCTCGGCCGCCGACGGGCCCATGCCCCAGACGCGGGAGCATATCGTGCTGGCGCGTCAAGTCAACGTGCCGGCCATCGTCGTGTTCATGAACAAATGCGACCTCGTCGACGATCCGGAGATCCTGGACCTCGTCGAGCTCGAAGTCCGCGAACTCCTCTCGAAGTACCAGTTCCCCGGCGACAAGACCCCCGTCATCCGCGGCAGCGCCACCAAGGCCCTGGAAGACCCCAAGGGCGACGCCGCCAAGCCCATCTGGGAACTCATCAAGGCGTTGGACGAGTACATCCCCGAACCCCTCCGCGAGGTCGACAAGCCCTTCCAGCTGGCTATCGAGGACGTCTTCTCGATCACCGGCCGCGGCACGGTCGTGACGGGCCGCGTCGAACGGGGCGTTGTCAAGGTCGGCGACGAGGTCGAGATCGTCGGGCTGCGCGAGACGCGCAAGACGGTCGTCACGGGCGTCGAGATGTTCCGCAAGCTCCTCGACCAGGCCCAGGCCGGCGACAACATCGGCGCCCTGCTGCGCGGCGTCGGCAAAGACGAGGTCGAGCGGGGACAGGTCCTGGCCAAGCCGGGGTCGATCACCCCGCACCGGAAGTTCACCGCTGCGATCTACGTCCTGACGAAGGAAGAGGGCGGACGGCACACGCCGTTCTTCAAGGGCTACCGGCCGCAGTTCTACTTCCGGACGACCGACGTCACGGGCTCCGTGAAGCTGCCGGCGAACGTCGAGATGGTCATGCCCGGCGACAACATCACGCTCGAGATCGAGCTGATCATGGACGTGGCCATGGAAAAGGGCCTGCGGTTCGCCATCCGCGAGGGCGGCCGGACGGTCGGCGCCGGCACCGTGACCGAGATCCTCGAGTAGATCGTCCGCCGGCGGGCGCCCGCGCGCGCCGCCGGGCCTTGGGAATAAACCGGAGAACAGAGGAACGAACGATGGAAAAAATCAGAATCAGACTGCAGTCCTTCGACCACTGCTTGCTGGACCAATCGGTGAAAGATATCGTCGTCAAAGCGAAGCGCACGGGCGCGAGCGTCGCGGGCCCCATCCCTCTGCCGACGCGCATCCACAAGTTCTGCGTCCTCCGTTCTCCGCACGTGGACAAGAAGTCCCGCGAGCATTTCGAGATGAGGATCCACAAGAGGCTCATCGACATCACCGAGTACAACAACGAGACGATCGAGGAGCTGCAGAAGTTGGAGCTGCCGGCGGGGATCGACGTCGAGATCCAGGCCTTCGGGGCGGGAGAATGATCATGGTCGAAGGGTTGATCGGCAAGAAGATCGGCATGAGCCAGCGGTTCGACGACGACGGCAACGTCGTCCCCGTCACCCTCATCCAGGCGGGGCCCTGCACGGTCATCCAGATGAAGACCCGGGAGAAGGACGGCTACGCGGCCGTCCAGCTCGGGTTCGTCGAGGATAAGGGGGCCAAGAGGCCGGGGAAGGCCCAAGTCGGGCATTTCAAGAAGTCCGGCGTCCCCGTTGTCCGAAAGCTCCAGGAGGTCGGCTGCACCGAGCCGGCGGAAGTCAAGGAAGGGGACCAGGTCCTGGTCGATATCTTCGAGGTCGGCGAGATGATCCATGTCGTCGGGACGAGCAAGGGCAAGGGCTTCGCCGGCGTCGTCAAGCGGCACCATTTCGCCGGCGGCGGCGCGGCCCACGGCTCGATGTTCCACCGGGCGCCCGGCTCGATCGGCGCCTCCTCCTACCCGTCCCGCGTTGTCAAGGGGATGCGGATGGGCGGCCACATGGGCGATGAGCGGGTGACGGTCCGGAACCTCAAGGTCGTCGAGACGGACAAGGACAACAACCTCCTCGTGGTCAAGGGCGCGGTGCCCGGGGCCCGGGGGGGGTACCTCCTGATCCGGAAAGGGACGGCCAGCGCCCGCAGCGCCAAGTAGGCGGGGAAAGAGTGCACCATGGGTAAACTGCAAGTTTTCGATAAAAGTGGGAAGCCGGCCGCCGAGGTCGACATGCCGGAGAGTATCTTCGCCTATCCGGACAAGGGCCACTTGGTTTACGAGGCCGTCGTCAACTACCAGGCCAACCAGCGGCAGGGGACCGCCGCCACCAAGACGAGAGCGAACGTCGCCGGCGGCGGCAAGAAACCCTGGCGGCAGAAGGGAACGGGCCGGGCCCGCGCGGGTAGCACCCGTTCGCCCCTCTGGAGAAAGGGCGGCACGGTCTTCGGGCCCCAGCCAAGGGATTATTCCTACGAGCTGCCCAAGAAGGCCCGGAGGAACGCCCTCCGGTCGGTCCTCTCCAGGAAGCTCGCCGACAGCCTGATCCTCGTCCTCAGCGAGCTCGACATCAAGGAGCCCAAGACCAAGGAGGCCGCGGCCCTGCTCAAGGCCTTCCACATCGATTCAGCCCTGCTGGTCGACAGCCACGAGAACACGAACCTGTTCCTCTCCGTCCGGAACCTCCCGAAGGTCAAGGCCGTCGACGTCCGGACGCTCAACGTCTACGACGTCCTGAACCATAAGTGGCTGGTCTTCAGCCAGCGGGCCCTCGAGTCCGCCATGGAGAGATTGAAGTGATCAAAGATCCCCATAAAATCATCATCCGGCCGGTGATCACCGAAAAGAGCACGCGGCTCAAGGATTCGGACCGGGTCATCTGCTTCGAGGTCGCCCGCGGCGCGAACAAGATCGAGATCAAGAAGGCCATCGAGCTTCTCTTCAAGACGAGGGTCGCGAGCGTCCGGACCCAGGCGAAGACGGGCAAGGTCCGGAGGGTCGGCCGCAACTCGGGCAAGACGAAGGACTGGAAAAAGGCCTACGTCAAGCTCCGGGAAGGCGAAAAAATGATTGAATACTTCGAGGCGGTCTAACATGGGCATCAAAACCTACAGACCAATCACACCCGGGTTGCGCCACCGGACGACCAACGACTATAACGACTTGACGGGGGACCGTCCCTACAAGCCCCTTCTCGTCTCCTTGCCCAAGTCCGGAGGCCGGGACAGCCGGGGGCACCTCTCGATCCGGAACAGGGGAGGCGGGCATAAGAAGCTCTACCGGATGGTCGACGCGAAGCGGGACAAGATCGGCATCCCCGGCGTCATCGAGACGGTCGAGTATGATCCCAACCGGTCGTCGTTCATCTCCCTCGTGAAATACAGGGACGGGGAGCGCCGCTACATCCTGTCCCCCCTGGGCCTGAAAGTCGGGCAGGAAATCGTGTCCTCCGACGCCCAGGTCGACATCCTGCCCGGGAACGCCATGCCCCTGAGGTTCATCCCCTTGGGCACGGTCATCCACAACATCGAGCTCCGCAAGGACAAGGGCGGCCAGGTGGCGAAGTCGGCCGGGGCCGGGGCCCAGATCCTGGCCAAGGAAGGGGACTACGCCCAGGTCCGGCTGCCGTCGTCCGAGATCCGCAAGATCCATCTTGACTGCCGGGCGACCATCGGCCAGATCGGGAACCTCGACCACCAGAATATCACCATCGGCAAGGCGGGCCGGAGCCGCTGGCAGGGCTGGCGCCCCCACGTCCGCGGGACGGCCATGAACCCGATCGACCACCCGCACGGCGGAGGCGAAGGCCGCTCCAAGGGCGGACGTCACCCCGTGAGCCCCGAGGGCATCCCGACCAAGGGATACAAGACCCGGCGGAACAAGAGAACCCAGGCCTTCATCGTCAGGCGGAGGAGCAAGTAACCATGAGCAGATCGCTGAGCAAAGGTCCCTTCGTGGACGCCCACCTTCTCGAAAAAATCCAGGTCGCCGACGCCCAGGGTGGTAAGCGACAGGTCATCAAGACGTGGTCCCGGCGCTCGACGATCATCCCGGAGATGGTCGGCCTGACGATCGGGGTCCACAACGGCCGGAAATTCATCCCGGTCTTCGTGACGGAGAACATGGTTGGGCACAAGCTCGGGGAGTTCTCCCCGACGAGGACCTTCCGGGGACACACCTCGAAGACCGCCAAACAGCTCAAAGCGGGGAAGTAACATGAGCGAGCCCAGTCACGTTTCCTATGCCGCCGCCCGGTTCGTGCGGATGAGCCCGCAGAAGAGCCGGCTCGTGGCCGACCTCATCCGGGACCGCTACGTCGGCGAGGCCCTGACCATCCTCCGCTTCAGCGAGAAGAAGAAGATCAGCGCCATCCTGGAAAAAGTCCTCCGCTCGGCCATCGCCAACGCCCAGCAGAAGACCCCCAACCTCGATGTCGACAATCTCTACATCTCGAAGATCCAGATCGGCGGCGGCCCGGTGGCCAAGCGGATCCGCCCGGCGCCCATGGGACGGGCCCACCGCGTCGTGAAGCGGACGAGCCATGTCCAGATCTATTTAGACGAAAAAGGGAGATAAGCGGTGGGACAGAAAACACATCCATACGGATTCCGGCTCGGCTTCAACAAACCATGGATGTCCCGTTGGTTTGCCAAAGGATCAGAATACGCCCGTCTCATCCATGAGGACCTCCGGATGAGGAAGGCGATCAAGGAGAAATACTACCACGCCGGGATCGCCGAGGTGGATATCGAGCGGGTGGCCCGAAGATCCGGATCATCATCCACACGGCTCGGCCGGGGATCATCATCGGCCGCGGCGGCAAGGAAATCGAGAGCCTGAAGGGCTACCTCGAGGGGATCGCCCACAAGGACGTTTACGTCGACATCCGGGAAGTGGACCATGCCGAGCTCAACGCCCTCCTCGTCGGCGAGGGCATCGCCGTCCAGCTCGAGAAGCGGATCGCCTACCGTCGGGCCATGCGGAAGGCCGTGGACATGGCCCTCAAGATGGGGGCCAAGGGCATCAAAGTCATGTGCTCGGGCCGCCTCGGCGGCGTCGAGATCGCCCGGTCGGAGTGGTACCTGAAGGGGCAGCTCCCCCTCCAGACCCTGCGGGCCGACATCGATTACGCGTTCACCGAAGCCTTCACGACCTACGGCCAGATCGGCATCAAGGTCTGGATCTACCGGGGCGACGTCGAAAAGCCGAAGATGTCCTCTCAGATGGCGGAGGTCGAGGAGATTTAGCCATGTTAATGCCGAAGAAAGTCAAGTTCCGCAAGCAACAGCGCGGCCGGATGCGGGGCAAGGCCGAGCGGGGGAGTACGCTGTCCTTCGGCGAGTTCGGCCTCCAGGCCCTCGAGCCCTGCTGGCTGACCGCGCGGCAGATCGAGGCCGGCCGCATCACGATCACTCGCCACATGAAACGGCGCGGCAAGCTCTGGATCCGGACCTTCCCCTGGAAGGCGGTCACGAAGAAGCCGACCGAGGTCCGGATGGGCAAGGGGAAGGGCGACCCGGAATTCTGGGTCGACGTCATCCGGCCCGGGAAGGTCCTCTTCGAGATCGAAGGCGTCGAGGAAGTGGACGCCCGGGAAGCCATGCGGCTCGCCGCCCACAAGCTTCCCATCAAGACGAGATTCATCTCCCGGGAAGCGAGAGAACTCAGATGAAGATCCGTGAATTGAAAGAACTTTCGGCAGACGAGCTGCAGACCAAGGAAAAGGAGCTCGTGGACCAGCTCTTCAAGCTCCGCTTCCAGAAATCCCTGGGCCAGTTGGAAAGCCCGATGAAGATCAAGAACGTCAAGAGGGACATCGCCCGCATCAAAACGCTCTTGAAAGCCCCTTCGAAAGAGACGGAGTAGAGAATGGACACCAAGGGAAAGAAACGGAAGACCACCAAGGTCGGGACCGTCGTCGCTAAGAAGATGAAGAAGACGGTCACGGTTGAGGTCGAGCGCCAGATCCGGCACCCTCTGTACAAGAAGATCGTCCGCCAGAAGAAGACGTTCCTGGTCCACGACGAGACCGAGAAGTGCAAGGTCGGAGATTCCGTCCGGATCATTGAGACGCGGCCCATCAGCAAGACAAAGCGGTGGCGCGTCCTCGAGATCGTCGGCCTGGCGGGAGGCGGCAAAAACCTGGAGTCCGGAGAACGTCCATGATCCAGATGCGAACCATGCTCAAGGTCGCCGATAATTCCGGCGCCCGGAGGATTATGGCCATCACGCCCCTGGGCGGCAGCGTCGGCCGCATCGCCCGGATCGGGGACGTCATCTCCGCCTCGGTCAAGGAGGCCGACCCCGAGAGCAAGATCGCCAAAGGCAAGGTCGTCCGGGCCGTCGTCGTCCGGACCCGCAAGGAACTCCGCCGCAAGGACGGCTCCTACATCCGCTTCGAGGACAACGCCGCCGTCATCATCGATAAGGCCGGGGAGCCGGTCGGGACCCGCGTCTTCGGGCCCGTGGGCCGGGAGCTGCGGGAGCGGAAATTCATGAAGATCATCTCCCTGGCGCCGGAGGTCCTGTGATGGGAAAAATCCAGCTCAAGAAAAACGACGTCGTCGTCGTCCTCAAGGGGAAAGACAAGGGGAAGACCGGAAAGCTCCTCAAGATCTTTCCCGAGACCGACCGGGTCATCGTCGAGCGGATCAACTTCAGCAAGCACTTCGTCAAGGCCGACCGCAGCAAGAACGTCCAGGGAGGGGTCATGGAGAAGGAGGCCCCGATCCACGTCTCCAACGTCATGCTCTTCTGCCCGGAATGCGGCCAGGGCGTCCGGGTCCGGACGCGGAGACTCGAGGACGGCAGCAAGACCCGGCTCTGCATCAAGTGCGAGGCCCTGATCGAGAAGCAGAAGTGAGGATGGCACTATGAGCCGCTTATACGACAAGTACCAGAAAGAACTCCTCCCCGAGCTCCAGAAAGAGCTCGGGATCAAGAACAAGATGGCCGTGCCCCATCTGGAGAAGATCATCGTCAACATGGGCGTCGGCGACGCGATCCAGAACATCAAGCTCCTGGACACGGCCAAGACGGAGCTCGGCCTCATCACGGGACAGCTCCCCGGCGTCGGTCGGGCCAAGAAGTCGATCTCGGCTTTCAAGCTGAGGAAGGGCCAACCGATCGCCTGTTACGTGACGCTCCGGAGCCGGAGGATGTACGAGTTCTTCGACCGGCTCGTCAACATCGTCCTGCCCCGCGTCAGGGACTTCCGAGGCGTCCCCGGCAACTCCTTCGACGGCCGGGGCAACTACACTCTGGGCATGCGCGACCAGCTCATGTTCCCGGAGATCGATTACACGAAGGTCGAGAGGTCCCGGGGCATGAACATCACCATCGTGACCACGGCCCGGACCGACAAGGAAGCCCATGCCCTCCTCAAGAAGCTGGGCATGCCCTTCCGAGAGTCCTGAAAGGCGAGGTGAACGTGTCGACAACAGCGCGGATGGCCAAATACGCGAAAAAGCCCAAGTACGCGATCCGGACCCGGCGACGCTGCCGCCTCTGCGGCCGCTCCCGAGGTTATTACCGGAAATTCGACCTCTGCCGGCTGTGCTTCCGCGAGCTGGCCCTCAAGGGGGAGATTCCGGGGGTCACGAAGTCATCGTGGTGACGTCGAGGAAAGGATAGGTCCATGGATTCCATCTCCGATTTACTCACCCGGATCCGCAACGGGGTCAAGACCAAGAAGAAGGAAGTCAACGCCCCCTCTTCCCGGCTCCTGGTCGAGATCGTCAAGATCCTCAAGGAAGAGGGGTACATCAAGAATTTCAAGGTCATCGACGATAGCAAGCAGGGCGTCCTGAACGTCACCCTGAAATACGGGGAGGACGGCAAGAGCGTCATCAGCGGCCTGAGGCGGGTCAGCAAGCCCGGCTGCCGGATCTTCTGTACGAGGGACTCCGTCCCCAAGGTCCTCGACGGCCTGGGGCTGGTCATCGTCTCGACGTCGAAGGGCGTCCTGGCCGGTCGGAAGTGCGAGGAGCTCGGCGCGGGAGGCGAAGTCCTCTGCAGCATCTGGTGAGCGCGAAGCGAGGTCAATATGTCTAGAGTCGGGAAGAAGCCCATCACGATCCCGGCGGGCGTCAAGGTGACGATCCAGCCGGACAGGATCGATTTCGAGGCGAAGAAAGGCCGGCTGTCCTCGCCGCTCTACGCCGGGATCCAGGCCAGCCTGGACGGCCCGCAGCTCAGCCTGACCCGGGCCGACGAGACCAAGACGATACGGAGTCTGCACGGCCTCTGCCGGGCCCTGGCCCAGAACGCCGTCCGCGGCGTCACCGAGGGGTTCTCCAAGCAACTGGAGATCGTGGGTGTGGGCTACAAGGCCAAGGTCGACAAGAACAGGCTCGAGATCAGCCTGGGCTACTCCCGGCCGATCGTCTACGAGATCCCGGCCGGGGTCGAGGTCGTGGCGGAAAAGCCGACCCTGCTGACCATCCGGGGGATCGACCGGCAGAAGGTGGGCCAGGTGGCCAACGACATCAAGAAATTCCGCCTTCCGGACCCCTACAAGCAGAAGGGCGTCCGGTACGTCGGCGAAAGACTGATCAAGAAAGAGAGAAAGGCAGGGGTGGCCAGTGCTTAAGAACAAGATCGTCGCCAAGAGGGTGCGGGACGACCGTCTCCGCAAGCGGATCCGGGAAAAGGTCCGGGGGACGTCGGAGCGTCCGCGGGTCCACGTGTACAAGAGCAACACTTACCTCTATACCCAGGTCATCAACGACGCCGAGGGCCGGGTCCTGCTGACCGCCTCGACCCTCGAGAAGGAGTTCAAGGAAAAGTCCAAGAACGGAAAGAACAAGAAGGCCAGCGGGCTTCTCGGCGAGATGCTGGCCAAGCGGCTCAAGGCCAAGAAGATCGAGCGGGTGGTGTTCGACCGGGGCGTTTACCCCTACCATGGGCGCATCAAGACCCTGGCGGAAGCCATGCGGAAAGAGGGCATCCAATTCTAAGGGGAAGGGCCGATTAAGGAGGCGAGAGCGTGAACGATCGAAGATTCGAGAAAGTTGTCGCAGTCGATGAGGACGGCTTCGAGCTCAAGGACCAGGTCATCTCTATCCGCAGGGTCACGAAGGTCGTCAAGGGCGGAAAGAACCTGAGCTTCTCGGCCCTGGTGGCCGTCGGCAACGAGCGCGGCCGGGTGGGCATCGGAAAGGGCAAGGCCCGGGAAGTGCCTCAGGCGATCCGCAAGGGCGTCGAAGCGGCCAAAAAGAACATGATCCGGGTCCCCCTGGCGGACACGACGCTGCCCCACCTCGTCAAGGGGGTGGACGGCGCCGGCCTGGTCGTCCTCCGGCCGGCCGCGAAGGGAACGGGCGTCATCGCCGGCGGCGCCGTCCGGGTCATCATGCAGCTGGCCGGGATCCGGGACATCCTGACCAAGTCCCTGAGAAGCAACAACCCGATCAGCGTGGCCAACGCCACCCTGGACGCCCTCCGGAGCGTCCGGAACCCCGATGACGTGGCCAAGATGCGCGGAAAGGTCAAGGGTGGGCTATGACGGAGACAACGACGCAACTCGCGAAGACCCGGAAGCGGGCCGAGAAGGCCCCGGCCCCGGAACGCTTCCTGAAGATCACGCTCGTCCGGAGCCTGGTCGGCTATCCCCGGTCCCAGCGCGCGGTGGCCAAGGGCCTCGGCCTGAGAAAGCTCCAGTCCCACGTCGTCCGCCGGGATTCTCCCGAGACGCTCGGGATGGTCCGCAAGCTGGCCCATGTGTTGAAAGTGGAGGCGACCGAAAAGCCATGAACCTCAGCAACCTGAAACCGGCCAAGGGATCGAGACAAAAGCGCAAGAGAGTGGGGAGGGGCCCGGGCTCCGGGCTGGGCAAGACGTCCGGCCGCGGCAGCAAGGGGCAGCTTTCCGGCAGCGGCTATTCCCGCAAGAGGGACTTCGAAGGCGGCCAGATGCCGCTCGTCCGCCGCATCCCCAAGCGCGGCTTCACCAACATCTTCCGGACCGATTACGCCGTCGTCAACCTGGACAGCCTGGCCAAGATCGCGAAGAAAGAGGTCGAGATCAAGGACCTGGTCGCGGCCGGACTGATCAAGAACGAGTCGGAGCGGGTGAAGGTCCTGGGGCGGGGCGAGCTCGCCTCCCCGAAGACCATCCACGCCCATAAATTTTCCGGTTCGGCCCTGAAAAAGATCGAGGACAAGGGCGGCAAAGCCGTCACCATCGGGAAAGAATAATGTTAGACAGCATCCGCAACATCTTCAGCATCCCTGAGCTCCGGAAGAGGGTCATCTTCACCCTCCTCCTCCTCGCGGTTTACAGGATCGGAGGCCAGATCCCCAACCCGGGCATCAGCGCCTCGGCCCTGGCGGAGTTCTGGCAGCAGCAGAAGGGCTCCCTCCTGGGCTTCATCGACCTGTTCTCGGGACGCTACATGTCGCGTATGACCATCTTCGCCCTCGGCATCATGCCCTACATCAGCGCGTCCATCATCCTCCAGCTGCTCACGGTCGTCTGGCCTTACCTCGAGCGGCTGTCCAAAGAGGGCGAGCTGGGCCGGAAGAAGATCACCCAGTACACCCGCTACGGCACACTCGGCATCTGCATCATTCAGTCCTTCGGCATCGCCGCCTTTCTCGAGTCCCTCAAGAGCCCGGGGGGCGCTCTCATCGTTCCCCACGGCGGCTGGGGGTTCAAGCTGTTGACCATCCTGACCCTGACGACCGGGACCGTTTTCGTCATGTGGCTCGGCGAGCAGATCTCGGCCAGGGGGATCGGCAACGGGATCTCGCTCATCATCTTCGCCGGGATCGTCGTCCGCTTCCCGTCCGGGCTCATCAGCATGCTCAGCGGCCTCAAGAGCGGAGCCATGGCCCCCCTGAAGATGATCTTCCTGGGCATCCTGATGGTCGCCGTCATCGGGTTCATCGTCTTCGTCGAGCGCGGCCAGCGTCGCATCCCGGTGTCCTACGCCAAGCGCGTCGTCGGGCGGAAGGTCTACGGCGGCCAGAGCACGCACCTGCCCCTCCGGGTGAACACGGGCGGCGTCATCCCGATCATCTTCGCCGCCTCCGTCATCACCATCCCCGCGACCTTCGCCCAGCTCGTCAAAGTGCCGGCGCTCCAGTCGATCGCCCAGCAGTTCGGCATGGGCATGCCCCTCTACAACCTCTTCTACGTCGCGGCCATCATCTTCTTCACCTACTTCTACATCTCGATCATCTTCAACCCGGTCGACGTGGCCGACAACTTGCGGAAGTACGGCGGCTTCATCCCCGGCATCCGCCCGGGCAAGAACACGTCCGACTACATCGACGAGGTCCTGTCGAGGATCACGCTCGTCGGCGCCATCTACCTGGCGGTCGTCGCCATCCTGCCCGAGTTCCTGATCACGGGTGTCAAGGTCCAGTCGCTGCCCTGGATCGGGACGTGGCTCGAGATGAACCTGCCCAAGTTCATGACCCAGGGGTTGGGCATAGACTTCCTGTTCGGGGGGACCTCGATCCTGATCGTCGTCGGCGTCGCCATGGACACCATGCAGCAGATCGAGGCCCAGCTCGTCATGCGGCACTACGACGGGTTCATGCGCCGGAGCCGGATCAGGGGGAGAAGGTGATGAGGATCATCCTCCTGGGCGCTCCCGGAAGCGGGAAGGGGTCGGTGGGCGACCTCATCAGGTCGGCCTACGGTTTCCCCCGGATCTCCACGGGAGATCTTCTCCGGGAAGCCGTCCAGAAGAGAACGCCCCCCGGCCTGGAGGCTTCGGCCCAGATGGGGAAGGGCGGCCTCGTCGACGACGCCCTCGTCCTCAAGCTTCTCGGGGAGCGGTTGTCCGGGCCGGACTGCCGGGCCGGCTACATCCTCGACGGCTACCCGCGGAACCTCTCCCAGGCCCGGGACCTGGAGAGCCTCGATGGCGGCCGGCGGGAGGCCGTTTTCCTGATCGAGGCCCGGGAAGACGTCGTCGTCCGGAGGCTCGCGAGCCGCCGGGTCTGTCCCTCCTGCGAGGCGATCTACAATGTCATCACGAAGAAGCCCGTCCGGGAAGGCGTCTGTGACCTCTGCGGCGCGGCCCTCGTCCAGAGAGCGGACGACCGGGCCGACGTCATCCAGGAACGGATGAGGACATATCACGAGAAGACGGAGCCCCTCGTCGCCTATTACGCAGCGAAAGGCGTCCTCCGGCGCGTCGACGGCAGCGGGAGCCTTGAAGAAACGTTCCAACCCATCCGCTCGGGGCTCGACGGCGAGCTCCGGAGAGCGAAGGAGACGCAGGCGCGGCCATGATCATCTACAAGTCCACAGCGGAGCTCGAAGCCATGCGGCAGAGCAGCCGGATCGTGGCCCAGGTCCTGGACGAGCTCGAGCCCTTGGTTCGGCCGGGGCTCCGGACCCGCGACCTGGACCTTTACGCGGAAAAGCGGACGCGAGAGCTCGGCGCCGTCCCGGCCTTCAAGGGGTACCGGGGCTACCCGGCATCGGTCTGCGTATCGGTGAACGAAGAGATCATCCACGGCATCCCCTCGGGGCGGCTCCTCCAGGAGGGCGACATCGTCAGCCTGGATTTCGGCGTCCTCTACGAGGGTTTTTACAGCGACTCGGCCCTGACCGTTCCGGTCGGCCGGACAAGCGACGGGGCCGGCCGGCTCATCGAGTCGGCGAAGAAGGCCTTTTTCAAGGGCTTCGAGCAGGTGCGGGAGGGGAACCGTCTCTCCGATATCTCGGCCGCCGTCCAGCGGTCCGTCGAGGGAGACGGGTTCTCCGTCATCCGCCAGTTCGTCGGCCACGGCATCGGCCGGGCCCTTCACGAGGACCCTCAGGTCCCGAACTTCGGGGTCCCCGGCCGGGGCCCGAAGCTCAAGCCAGGCATGACCCTGGCCATCGAGCCCATGATCGCCCTGGGGTCCTACGAGGTCGAGGTCCTGGAGGACGGCTGGACGGCCGTGACCCGGGACCGCAGCCTCTCGGCCCATTACGAACATACCGTGGCCCTGACCGAGGACGGGCCGGAGATCCTGAGCGCGCGGGCGCGGGACGCCGTGGCCGGGCGGTCTCCCGTCATCAAGGAGAGTCCCCATGCCTAAACAGGACATGTTCGAGGCCGAAGGCGTGGTCCTCGAGACCCTCCCGAACGCCATGTTCCGGGTCGAGCTCTCGAACAAGCACGTCATCCTGGCCCACATCTCGGGGAAGATGCGGAAGCACTTCATCCGGATCCTCCCGGGCGACCGGGTCCTGGTGGAGCTCTCCCCCTACGACCTGACCAAGGGACGCATCACGTACAGATACAAATAAAAGGACAGGACGATGAAAGTCAAAGCATCCGTGAAAAAAATCTGCCGGAACTGCAAGATCGTCCGGCGCAAGGGCATCGTGCGGGTCATCTGCACCAACCCGCGGCACAAACAAAGACAGGGATAGGACGAGGTCAACATGGCAAGAATCGCAGGCATCACGCTCCCGCCGGAAAAGAGGATCGAGATCGGGCTGACGTACATCTTCGGCATCGGCCGTTCCAAGTCGGGAAAGATCCTGGCCGAGGCCAAGATCGACAAGGACAAGAAGGTCAAGGCCCTGACCGAGGACGAAGTCGACAAGATCCGCCGGATCATCGAGAAGCGGGAAAAGATCGAGGGTGATCTCCGCAAGGAAATCACCATGAACATCAAGAGGCTCGTCGACATCGGCTGCTACCGGGGCCTACGTCACAAGAAGAAACTTCCCACGAGGGGCCAGCGGACCAAGACGAACGCCCGGACCCGGAAAGGCGTCCGCGGCTCGAAGATCAAGAAACTCAAGGAAAAGAAAGCCTAAGGAGGGGACGCGCCCATGCCAAAAGCCAAAACCAAGAAAAAGAAGGTCCGGAAAGAGATCGGTTACGGAGTGGCTCACATCCAGTCCACCTTCAACAATACGATCATTACCATCGCGGACCACCAGGGCGGGACCCTCTGCTGGGCCAGCGCCGGCACCTCGGGGTTCAAAGGGGCCCGGAAAGGCACTCCCTTCGCCGCCCAGCTCGCCGCCAAGGGCGTGGCCACCAAGGCCCGGGAGTTCGGCGTGCACTACGTCGACGTCCGGCTGACGGGGCCGGGTGCGGGCCGCGAATCCTCCATCCGCGCCCTGCAGGCGGCCGGACTGGAGATCAAGTCCATCAAGGACGTGACTCCCATCCCGCACAACGGCTGCCGGGTCCGCCGGAGACGGCGGGTCTGAGGCCCGAAGGAGAGGACCATGGCGAAATATCAAGGACCTGACTGCCGGCTGTGCCGGGTCGAAAAGAACAAGCTGTTCTTCAAGGGCAACAAGTGCCTGACGGACAAATGCCCCCTCGAGCGGCGGGCCTACGCGCCCGGCCAGCACGGGCGCGACAGGAAGCGGATCCTGGGCTACGCGATCCAGCTCCGGGAGAAGCAGAAGCTCAAGAGGTACTACGGGATGTCCGAGGAGCAGTTCCGCTTCTTCTTCAAGCGGGCCGAGCGCCAGAGGGGGATCACCGGCGAGAACCTCCTGTCCATGCTCGAACGGCGGCTCGACAACGTCCTCTACGTGATGGGATTCTCGCTGTCCCGCGGCCACGCCCGCCAGCTCATCGCCCATGGGCATTTCCGCGTCAACGGCCGCCGGGTCAACATCCCCTCGGCGCTGGTCAAGGCCGGGGACGTCATCGAATTCAAGGAGCGGACGGCCAAGAGCGAAGATATGCAGGCCGTTGTCGCCTCGAACAAGAGCAAGTCCGTTCCCGGATGGCTCGAAGTGGACAGGGAGCACCTGAAGGGAAGGGTCCTCGCTCTTCCGACCCGCCAGGATGTCACCCTCCCCGTGGAAGAGCATCTGGTGGTCGAACTTTACTCCAAATAACATCCTGAGGGACGCCTGCGAGGACATCCCCAGAAGGAGGACACATGACGGAATCGAATTATCAGAGGCCAAAGTATTTGGAGTGCGATTTTGAGACGCTGACCGAGAAGTACGGCCGGTTCCAGGCCCAGCCTTTCGAGCGGGGTTATGGCGTCACGGTGGGCAACGCCCTGCGCCGGATCCTGCTCTCGTCGATTACCGGGGCCGCCATCACGGCCGTCCGGATCCACGGCGTGCTCCACGAATTCTCGACCATCCCCGGGGTCGTCGAGGACGTGACGGATATCATCCTCAACCTCAAGAGCATTCCCCTCAAGCTCAAGGGGGACGAACCGAAGCGGATGACGCTCAAGAAGACCGGGCCGATCCAGGTCAAGTCCTCGGACATTGCCCACGACTCCGACATCGAGATCCTCAACAAGGACGTGCCCGTCGCGTCGCTCGACGTCGACGGGACGCTCGAGATCGAAATGATCGTCAAGAACGGCCGGGGCTACATCCCCGCCGACCAGAATTTCGACGAGGAGCTGAGCCTGGATTACATTCCGCTCGATTCCTCCCACTCTCCCGTCCTGAAGGTCAACTACAAGGTCGAGCCGGCCCGCGTCGGCAAGAGGATCGACTACGAGAGCCTGACCCTGGAAATCTGGACGACCGGCGCTATCCGACCCATGGACGCCCTCTCCCAGGCGGCCAAGATCATGCGGGACCACCTCGGGATCTTCCTGAACGTGGTCGACGAGCCCCTGGAAAAGGAACTGGCCCCGACGAAGAAGGAGATCCCGTATCTCGGCCAGGCGGACGTGTTGGCCAAGACGATCGATCACCTGGAACTCTCGGTCCGGTCCAACAACTGCCTCCGGGCGGCCGGCATCGAGAGGATCTACGAGCTCGTCCAAAAGACCGAGGAAGACCTCCTCAAGACAAAGAATTTCGGCCGCAAGTCGCTCGCCGAGATCAAGGAGACCCTGTCGAACCTGAACCTCGGACTGAACCTGGAGCTCCACCCCAAGCTCATCGAGCGGATCCAGGCGGAGGTTAAAGAGACCAAGTCCGGGAAGGAAGTGGATGAATGAGGCACCAAGTCAAGAAAGGATACCTGCGGAGAAACTCGGCCCACCGGCGGGCCCTCCTGCGCAACCTCGTGACGTCGTTCCTCGAGCGGGAGCGGATCACGACCACCCTGGGCAAGGCCAGGGTCACCCGGCCTCTGGCCGAGAAAATGATCACCCTGGGTAAGAGGGGAACCCTCCACGCCCGTCGCCAGGCCCTGGCTTATATGACAAAAGAGTCCGCCGTGAAAAAGCTCTTCGACGAGATCGCCCCGCGCTTCTCCGAAAGGCCCGGCGGATACACCCGGATCGTCAAGCTTGACCGGAGGATGGGGGACGGCTCGGTCATGGCCTTGCTCGAGCTCGTCGGCACCGAATACAAAAAAAAGGCCAAGAAAAAGAAGAAGGAAGCCAAGAAGTCGTCCGGAAAATAGCCGGTCACTAAACAGCTAGATTAAGGAGGCCCGGCGACGGCCGGGCCTTTTTGTTTTAATCACCCGCAGAGGATATGTCCTCGCCCAAAACCTAGCCCTATTTTGCAGCGTTAGGGGGAGGCAGGTTTTTTCTCAGATATTTCCTAAAAGTGCCGCTTCGAGTATCTCTGCCGCACTTTTGTCGGTCGCTCCGGGGACTCCGCTCCCTGCCGTCAGGTCTATTTTTTTGCCCGCCTAGCGCCCTGGTAGATCTTTTGCCAGTAAGCGTCCTTGAGCCGCGAGATCTGGACGACGGGCTTGTCATGGACCGTCGCGTTGATGAACTCGTCGCGGTTGATCATCATCCCCACGTGGCCGATTTTGTTTTTCGCGCTGCCGAAGAAAACGAGATCCCCGGCCGCCTCGTCGTCGGCCGCGACTTCGAGAAGGCCGCTCCCCTCGAACTGGATGTCCGCGTCCCGAAGGATGGGGATGCCGCCCATTTTGTAGATGAGCTGGACGAAGCCGGAGCAGTCCAGGCCGAGCGGGGATGTCCCTCCCCAGAGGTAGGGGACCCCGATGAAGCGCTGGGACAGGGCGATCATCTCTTCCGGCGGCCGTCTCGCCCAGACCATCGGGGCCTCGCGGAGCTCGCCGTCGCCCGCCTGGACCCAGGACTTCGTCCCGCAGGGGAGAGTGACCTGGAGCCAGCGGGCGTCCCCCTCACGGAAGACCTCGAGGACTGAGCTGATCGACGCAACCTTGACCGGCTTGTGCTTGGTGACGTCGGGCTCGCGATAGGTGTTCGCGAAGAGGGACGTGACGACGAAGATCTTCCCCGCCGAAGCGTAGGGCTTGTCGCCGGGCTTCAAGAAACAGAGCGACGAACTGATGACCCAGCCCTTGTACGTGTCGGGGGTCTCGATATAGGACCAGTCTTCGCCGTCCGCGTTCCTCTCGGCCTTGAGGACCTTGACGTTCGTCCCGAGTAGGGCCTGGCTGACAACGTCGGTGCCGGCGTTCGATCGGCTGTGCATGTTCTCGGCCGTGTTGATGACGACGCCGGCAAGCGGGATGGACGATTTTTCCGCCGCCGCGAGGGTGGCGAATAAGAAAGGGGTGGCGATGAGAAAAAGCACGGTAAATCTGCGCATGACCTGACCTCCTGAAAATCCATTATAGCCCCGAACGCGGCCGGCGAATAGTACTTTTTCCTGCCGTCGGACGGGTCCTGTTCCGTTGCGTCCTTCATGCGGGCTTCGGGAAGCTTAGACCGCGTATAGAGTTCTCATCATCCTCCATGCCCATCCTCCCAGGGATCGCTTTCTCGAATCAGCTGGAAATGTTCGGAGGCGTTCACATATAATAGCCGGCGAGAGGAGTTGGCCATGAAACGTAAGGATTTTCTGAAATTGTCGGGAGCAGCCGCGGCCGGATCAGTCTTTTCGATCCCATCCGCGCTCGGGCAAGCCTTAAAGGTCGGGGGAGGGAAAACGCGGATCTCGGTTAAGCTCCTCGACCTCAAGCTGCGGTACGCCTGGGGGCTGTCGCGGGGGACCTGGACGACCCGGCGCAACGCTTTCGTCAGGATCGAACGCGATGGGACCGTGGGGATCGGGGAAGCCGCCCCCATCGCCCGGTACGAGGAGAGCGCGGAGGGAGCCGCGGCCTTCATCGAGAAGGCCCGCTCCGTCCTCGAGCGCGACCTTTGGGAATATGCCGTCCGCTGGAACGAGCTCGAAGCTTTGGCCCCCGGGGAGCACGCGGCCAAGGCGGCGCTCGACCTGGCCGTCCTCGACTGGGTAGGGAAGAAGCTCAACGTGCCCCTCTGGAAGCTCCTTGGGCTCAGCCGCGGCCAGGCCCTGACGACGACCTATTCGATCGGCATCGACGAGATCCCCGTCATGCAGCGTAAGGTCCGCGAGTCCCCGGACTTCGGCGTTTACAAGATCAAGCTCGGCAGCAAGGACGACCGGAAGATCATCGAGGGCATCCGGGCCGTGACGGCAAAGCCCCTGCGGGCCGACGCCAACGAGGGCTGGAAGTCGAAGGAGGAAGCCCTGGAGATGATCAACTGGATGGCCGGCCTGGGGGTCGAGCTCATCGAGCAGCCCATGCCCGCCGCCATGCTCAAGGACTATGCGTGGCTCAAGGAAAGGTCCAAGCTCCCGATCTTCGCCGACGAGAGCCTGATGAAGGCCTCCGACATCCCGGCGATCGCGCCGTACTTCCACGGGCTCAATATCAAGCTCATGAAGTGCGGGGGGGTCCAGGAGGCCGTCCGCATGGCCGCCATGGCCCGGGCCCTCGGGCTCCGACTCATGATCGGCTGCATGGTCGAAACCTCCCTCGGCATCTCGGCGGCCGCGGCCATCACTCCGCTCTTCGATCACGCCGACCTCGACGGGAATCTGCTCATCACGAACGACCCCTTCCAGGGCGTCCGGACCGTCAAGGACCGTCTCGTCCTCAACGACCGGCCCGGACTGGGAGTAACCGGCGACGTTTGGTAATTCGGGCGGCGGGGCCTAGGATCGCCCGACTTGGATCGTGAGCTTCCGGCCGACCGTGAGTTCGTCCGACGTCAAGTTGTTGTCGGCCTTGATTTTCTCGACTGTCGTCCCGAACATCTTGGAGAGGGTGAAGAGGGTGTCCCCGGCCTTGACCACGTAGATCACTTTGTTCCCAGGCTTGTGGGCGGGCGATGAAGCGGCCGAGGACGGATTCGAAGGCTGGCCGCTGACGGGGATCCGGAGGACCTGGGCTTCGCGGATGATCGTCGGGCTCTTCAGGCCGTTGAGCCGCATCAGGATGTCTACGGACGTCCGGAATTTCCGGGCGATCGCCCCGAGGGTATCCCCCCTGAGGACTCGATAGCGGTCGGTGATGACGTCGGGAGGGACGTACTGAGGAAGGGTCGCGACACAGGCCAAGCATTTCTCCCCGTAGCCCTCGGGGACGCGGAGCTCGTACTCATAGTTGGGCGTCGAATCGAAGCGGAGCTCGGGATTGAGGATGGTCAGGAGGAGCGGGTCGAGCCCCAGGTTCTGGGCCAGCCCGGCCAGCTTGACGGGATTGCTGACTCGGACCGTATCGAACTTCAGGGGCGGATCGGGCGTCGGCAGATCGAAGCCGTACTTGGCCGGGTTGGAGACGATCATGAGGGAGGCGATGAACCGGGGCACGTAACGGGCCGTTTGCCAGGGCAGGCTGTTGAAGAGGTCCCAGAAGTTGTCGAGATAATCGATCCTCTGGGCCTGGATGACCCTCTGGACATAGCCCTCGCCGCAGTTGTAGGCCGCCAGGGCCGTCGTCCAGTCCCCGAACATCGCGTGGAGGTCGCTCAGGTATTGGACGGCCGCTTTTGTGGCCTTCACGGGGTCCATCCGCTCGTCGACGTACTTGTCGCGCTTGAGGCCGTACCGGTAGCCCGTCGAGGAGATGAACTGCCACATCCCCAGAGCGCGGGCGCTGGACAGGGCCCGGACCCTGAACCAGCTCTCGATGATCGGGACCCAGACGAGCTGTTCCGGGAGCCCCGCTCCGCGGAGCTCGGCGGTGATCATGTCCTTGTACAGCCCGGACCGCTTGTAGGCGTCCAGGAACCAGGCCTTTTCACCGTTCTGGAAGCTCGAGATCTCCTTCTGGACCCACTGGTTCTCGACGAGGGGGATGGAATTGTTGACTGAGGAGACGGTCGTCATCCGCGGAGCGTTGATCTGCTGGCTCGAGGCGTAGACCTGCTGGATCCTCTGGGCGATCAGGATCCGCAGGCCGTTTTTTTCCCGGAGAAGAGGGGAGTCGGGGGGAAGCTTAATCTTGGGCAGGGTTTCGTAGGCGTCGTCGAGCTTGGCCAAGGCGGCGTCCATGTCCTTCCGGTCGATGGCGGCCAGGGCCTCCTGGTAGGCGGCAAACCCTTCTTCGAGAAGGGCCGAGGCCTCCTTGTCCATATCGCCGTTCTTCTCGGCCTGGGCCTCGCCGTTGATGTCTTCCCTGAGCTCGTCCGACTGGGCCGGCTTGCCCGTCTGCTGGGCCGGGGGAGTAACGGGGACCGCCTTCCCGGCCGGATGGGACGCCGTTTTAGGGGTCGTACGAACGGCCTTCGGAGCCGACGAACAGGCGGCGAGACTAACGGCCAGGACAAGGAGACAAAGGCTGACGGGGTTTTTCTTTCTTATCTTCATTATTAGCTCATATTTATAGCATGCGCGCGAAGAAGAGTCAACCGACCAGACGCGGCCGAATTCACCCACGGCCCTTTTTTCTCAGAAAGGGCCTCGGAGCGAGGGGATACCTGGAATTCCCAGGCTCCGGGCTCGGTCAACCGGCCATTCCGGAGCGGTGCCATTTCCAGGCGGTCTCGATGATGGTCTCGAGCGACGAGAGCACGGGCCTCCAGCCGAGAGCCTGCTCCGCTCTCTCCTTGGAGGCCAGGAGGACGGCCACGTCGCCCTCACGCCGCGGCCGGACGTCATAGGGGATCTTCCGGCCCGTCACCTCCTCAGCTTTCCTGATGACCTCCAGGACGGAAAAGCCGACATTGGTCCCGAGGTTGAGGCTGTCGCTCGGCCGGCCGGAAAGGAGCGCCTTCAGGGCCAGGACGTGGGCCGCCGCCAGATCGGTGACGTGGATGTAGTCCCGGATCGCAGTCCCGTCCGGCGTCGGAAAATCGTCCCCGAAAATGCCGAGCCGCGGTCCCTTTCCGAGGAGGCTGAGGAGGACGTTGGGGATGAGGTGGGTCTCGGGGTGGTGCGTCTCTCCCGTTTCCCCGTCCGGGTCGGCGCCGGCGGCGTTGAAATAGCGGAGGGAAATGGACCTCAGGCCGTAGGCCCGGTCATAATCCTGGAGGATCCTTTCGACCATGAGCTTGGTCCGGCCGTAGGGGTTGGCCGGGTTGAGAGGATGGGTCTCGGGGATGGGCGTCTCCTCCGGGACGCCATAGATGGCTGCGCTCGAAGAGAAGATGAAGTTGGCCACCCCGGCCTCGAGCATGGCGTCGAGGAGGTTGAGGCTCGTCTGGAGGTTATGGGTGTAGTATTTCCGGGGGTCGGCGTAGGACTCCCCGACCTGGATGAGGGAGGCGAAATGGAGGACGGCCACGATGGGCCTGGTCCGGAATACCTCCCGGACGGCCTGCTTGTCCATCAGGTCGCCCTGGACGTACGGCGTCGTCCGGATGAGCTCCTTCCTGCCAGAGGAGAAATTATCGAAGACGAGAACGTCGAATCCGCTCTTTCGGAGTTCCTTAGCCGTATGGGACCCGATATAGCCGGCGCCTCCGGTGACGAGGATGGTCATACGGTCTTCCTTTCGATGAGCCGGCGGGCCTTGTCGAGCCCCCGGGCCCTGGTCTCGAAGCCGCCGTCAAGCTGCATCTTGTAGAGCTGCTTCAGGATCTTCCCCATGCCGGGCCCGGGAGCGACGCCGAGGCCGATGAGGTCCCGGCCCATGATCAGGGGTTTGATCGTCTCCCCGTTGACCCGGAGCTCCTCGAAGCGCCGGACGAGCCAGCGGGCCTCGCGGTCCAGGCCCCGGACGAGCCTTTCCCGGCGGCCGGCCCGGTCGGCCGCGTCGAGATAGATCATCAGGCTAATCTCCCCCCGGATCTCCGCCGCCAGGCGGTTGAAGGCCTTTTTCGTGACTGATTCCCTGTTCTGCCAGAGCTCGGCGGCCCGGTGATGGGTCCGGATGAGAAGGGGGACCATCTGTCCCAAGGGATATCCGTTCCAGGAGTGGATCCGGAAACGGGCCAGGACCTTTCCGGCCAGCCGGCCGCTGAGGACGTCGTGGCCGCAGGAGGTGATGGCCATCCGGCCCCGCTTGAATTCCCAGCGCGTGGTCGCCCGCTTGCCGATGTCGTGATAGAGGGCGGCCAGAAGAAGGGTCAGCGTCCTGGCCTGGTCGAGGCCGGCGGTCCGGGCCAGGGCGGCCGCCTGGTCGACGGCGAGCTTCGTGTGCTGCCAGACCGTGTGATGGCCGTAGGGGTCTTTTTCCGGATGGAAGACTGAGTCCTGGATGACGAGGGCCAGGGCGCCGAGCTCGGGGAAGAGCTCGTCCAGAACGCCGAGTTTGAAAAGCTCTTCGAGGCCGACAGAAGGCCGGCTTGACTGGAGTAGGATCTTGAACAGCTCTTCGTTGACCCGCTCGACGCTCAGGCCGCCGAGGTCGATGCCCCGCGCGACCTCGTAGATCGCGGGATCGACGGAAAACCCGAGGGCCGAGGCGAAACGGGCGACCCGGAGGACGCGGAGCGGGTCGTCCGGGAAGGCGCCGGGATTTGTCAGCCTGATCTTTTTCGCCAAGGTGTCTCCCCAGCCCTCGAAGGGATCGATGAGAGCGCCGTCCTTGAGCCGGAGGGCCATGCTGTTGCAGCGGAAGTCGCGCCGCTCCAGGTCTTTTTCGATGGGCAGGTCCGGGTCGGCGGCGATGACAAAGTCCTTGTGGCCCTTGGCCCCGCTCCCGCGGGGAACGTCCTTCCTCGGCAGGGCGACATCGTAGGTCCTGCCGGCGATCGTGAACTTGATGATCCCGAAGCTTTTCCCGACCAGGTCGACCCGGCCGTGTTTCCGCAGCTCGCGGACGATCTCCGTGATCGAATGGCGGGCGACAAGGATATCGACATCGGGGGAGGGTTTCCCGCGGATGAGGTCGCGGACCGAGCCGCCGACGGCGTAGACATCGCCGCTGAAAAGCCTGATGAAGAGCTTCCGGTCAGCAAAATCGAATTTCAACTGAGCCATTTCGATTTCATATTCTAGCAGGTTTTCCCGTGAACTGGGAAGAAGATTCAACCGGGGACGGTCCTGATCTTCTCAGAAAATCAGGACCGTCCCCATTTATTCTTTCAAAATTTCGCCAGGACTTCCTTGACCGCGTCCTTGTGGACCATGAACATCAGGACCTTGAGTTTGACATAGTCATCCCGATAGAAATAGTACCCCTTGTGGTCGCTCCAGTAGGCGTTCTCCCAGGAGTCCTTGATTAGGAACCAGACGTCCTTGCCCTCCTTATACCCGACGCAATGGACCGCATGGTCGTCCGTGGAGCTTCCCGAGACGAAGCGGTATTCGCGGCTCGACTGGTCGATGAAGTTCCGGGGGATGTCGAACGAGGGGACGATGGCGAGACCGAGCTCCCCGTAGTATCCCGGTTCAGAAAAATCCACGGCCAGGTCGGCCGAGTACCCCCGCCGGAGCGCCCGGAGGAGCGCCAGCGAAAATTCGAAGAGGGGCAGGTTGTGGTAGTCGCGGCTGTGCCACCAGTTGTCGGGGACCCTGTATTCGCCCTTCGTGTAGAACGGGAGGTAGGAGAAGCTGATGAACGAGACGTAATCCGCGGGCTTGAGGCCCAGTGTCCCCTCGAGGAACTGCTTTGGGGTCTGGACGAGGCCGTCCACGGTGATCCTCTCCGGAGGTTTTCCCAGGTGCCGGTCGAGGATAGCCCGGACGCCGGCGATGGCCCGGGCCTCGTCCCAGTCGCCGCGGGCTTTGAGGCCCTCCAGGAAAGCCTTGAAATCGCGGAAGAGCGGGCCGTGGTCGTGCTCCGTGCCGCCGGAAGGCAGGCCCGGATAATCGGCTTCCCGGACGAGGCCGTATTGCTTGACGCGCTCGAGTGCCGAGTTGGGCTCGGAGCCCTGGCCGAGGAAGGAGTTCCCCTTTTCCCGGATGAAGCGGCGGGCCTTTTCGACGTATTCCCAGTAAACGATGTACATCTCGGACAGCTTGACCTCCGCCTTGCCGAGCCGTCTCGCCTCGGATTCGAGGAGCGACGCCGTGGCGAAGGACCAACAGGTCCCGGTCTTTCCTTGGCGGACGGGGGGGAGATGGGAAAGCTCCGTGAATTCCCCGGTCTTTGCCGGCCGTTCGACCTTGGCGAAGTCCATGGCCAGGACGGTCTCCTCCGCGCCGCCCGCGGTCCTCTTGACATAGACGGCTTCGTCCCGGCCCAGCCTCTCGGCGACCTTCTCGCCCTTCGGAGCCTCCTCCTTCCGGCAGGAAACGGCCAACAGGACCATGATCGCGAGCGACGGGACCGCGATGACCCAAGCTCTTTTCTTCACGGGAAGCCTCCTCTCCGGGCGCCGCGCCGGCCCGGCCTCGAAGCATATCCTTTTGGAAGGCAAAAAACAATGGCTCGGCCCTGCCAAAGGGAGCGTTTTCAACGGGCCGGCGGGCTTGCCTCACCGTTTCTTTTCGTGTATCCTAGGAAGTTCGAAATGAAGATATCCCGACGGAACCCGGGTCTGCCGCAGCTCGCGGCGCTTTCCCTGCTCCTCTTCCCGGCCTTTTCGACCGCGGCTCCTCTCCGGAATCACGCCGGCGGCTTCCCGCGGGAGGACATTTCGCTTTCCTTGAGGGAAAAAGTCATCCGGGACCTCAGCTCGTCCGGCCTCACCCTGGCCTTCCACATCGTTGTCATGAACAGAGCGACGTCGGACCGGGAGCTCGTCCGGTACCGTTATCGGGTCACCATCAACCAGAGGGAATTCCTCAACATATCGGTGAGCCTGGACGAACCTCTCTCCGTGCCCGGCGGGCGGGATACGCTGATCGCCCTGCCCGTGAAGATCTCCTATCCCTTGCTCTTCGAGGCTGTGGGCCTGGTTGAGGAAAAGGCCCTGTGCGACATCGTCGGGGACATGGTCTTCGCCGACGACAGGAAGCGGGAGGAGAAAATCGGCTTCGCCTTTCCCGGAGAGTTTCCCATCTTCAAGGACCCGGAGGTCGATTTCCTCCCCCTCAAGGTCAACGACCTGACCGTCGGCGGGGCCGACGTCGTCTTCCAGCCCCGGTTCAAGAACTTCAACAGTTACGAGCTCATCGTCACCCGGATCAGCTACAGCCTCTCCTTCGGGGAGAAGGACGTCCTCTCCGGCCTCATCCCCGGGGACAAGAGCCTGCCGCGCTCCGGCGACCGGGCCTTTTCCCTGCCTTTCATCATCGATTTTTTCGAGGCGGGAAAAGACGTCCGGGACCTTTTCCAGAAGCCGGTCCTGCCCTGCCGCCTGGTGGGCGAGATCGAGATCGCTTCCGCTTGGGGCCGGCTCCTCATCCACTTCGATAAGTCTCAGACCGTGCCGGTCGAGAAATCGCCCTGACCGCCGGCCGGCGCGCCGGGAAAAACGGCGCTCCAGCCATTCCCTTGAGTGAACCATAAAAAAAGGGCCGGCTTGCGGCCGGCCCCGTGTGAGTCGGGAAGAGGGTGGTTGGCCCGGGTCTCAGAACCAGTAATTGAACCCGATGCTCAGCGAGAGTCCGCTCAGGTCGAACTTGTCGTATTCCGGGGCGGGGAAAGCCTCTCGAAAATTGACCTTGGCGTAGTGATAACGGGCTTCGGCCTCGATCGTCATCCGGTATCCGACGGGGATCATGACCCCGGCGAAGGCGTGGCCGCCGAGGACGACCCGCGTCTCATGGGCGTCGGCTCCCACGACCGGATAGACTGACACATCGCCCAAGTCGGGATCGGAATAGGTATATTCCTGGCTGAAATCGACGATCGATCCCCAGACACTCGCACTCACGAAGTAGGCCCCGATGCCGCCGCCCACGTAAGGAATGACGCGCGTTTTGCGGCCGAGCGGCGTGAGCTTGAGAGAGAACTGGACGGGCGTCATGGACACATGGAAGGTATGCAAAATGTCGCTCCCGTTAAAATTCCCCGCCGGGAAGGCGAAATCCTGCTGGACGCCGCCATTGTCCAATGTGTTCGCTACCCAATCCAGATAGTATCCGCCGTTCTCCTTGCTGAAAAAGTCCACCGAAATGGCGAAGCTGAGTTGCGGGGTTAGGAAGAACTCATAACCGGCTCCCAGGATGGACCCGCGATAATCGCTCTTCAGCATGCTCATCTGGGAGAGCTCGATGGCCCACAGGCTGTCGGGATGGGCCGCCAGGTTGTTCAAGGCCTGAGGCATGTAATAGCCGAGCCTGACAGTCAGCATGTCGGAATACGCCAAGGAAGGAATAAGGATGATCAAGGCCGCCATCAGGATGGTCGTTTTTTTCATGTTGTTTCTCCTTACGCCTATTATTATAGCAAAAACCGTGCCAGAAGGGGTGCAGGTGAGACCAGGGAGAGGGGAGCCCGGCGTTGTGTTAAAAAAAGGTCAGATGTCCTCCGGAGCGGCCCGGGTTGACATTTGGGCCTCCCCCTCTTACCATTCCGTCGGGGAAAAGAACCCATGAAAACGACGATCCTGAAGATAAACCCGGCCGCCGTCGATCCCGGCCTGATCGGGGAGGTCGCGTCCGTCCTCCTGAAGGACGGGGTCATGGTTTATCCGACGGAGACATTCTACGGGCTGGGGGCCGCCGGGCTTTCGGCCAAGGCCGTCTCGAGGATCTATGAGCTGAAAGGCCGGGACCCTGCCAAACCCCTCTCGGTCATTGTCGCCGACCTGGAGATGGTCAGGGAGATCGCCGGGCACCTGACGCCGGCCTTCCTGACCTTGGCCGGGGAGTTCTGGCCCGGCCCGCTGACCCTCGTCGTCAAATCCGCCTCTTCATGTCCCGTCTTTTTGGCCGGACCCGGCGGCACGATCGCGGTCCGCATCCCGCCCGTCGCCTGGATCCGGAGGCTCGCCTACGAATTGAGCCAGCCGCTGACGGCGACGAGCGCCAACCTCTCTGGGGAAAAGGAGATGTCCGAGCCCGCCGATGTGGTCGCCGGTTTCGGCGGGAAAGTCGAGTTGATCGTCGACGGCGGGAGGACGCCCGGCGGCGCGCCGTCCACGATCGTGGACCTGGTCGGGCCCGAACCACGGGTTCTTCGGGAAGGGATAATCCCGGCGAAAAAGATCCGGGCCGCCCTCAAGAGCTGAGGGCTGAGCGAAACAGGAGCCCAGCCGGTCCTGGCTCCCCCTTACTTCACAACCGCGCCGGCCGCGACTTCCCTGTCGAAAAAGGGGATGAGGGCCTTGTCGTCCACGACCGCCGCAAGGAGCATGGCCTGGGATTCGACGCCCCGGATGACGGCGGGCTTCAGGTTGCAGATGACGATGAGCTTTCTCCCGACCAGGTCCTCTGGCGCGTAGGTTTCGGCGATCCCGGCCACCATCTGGCGTTTCTCCGTCCCGATATCGACTTCGAGCTTGAGGAGCTTTGTCGCGCCCGGGATCCGCTCGGCCTTGAGAATGTGAGCGACCCGGAGGTCCATCTTCTTGAATTCGTCGTAGGTGATGATGTCCATCGCTTTCGGTCCCTCCTTTTTTGTTTCGGCTGTCGAAGCAGGAGCAGGCTGGGGAGCGGCCGCCGCGCCGTCCGGTTCTTCGCCCAGGAAATCCTTCAGGGCCACCCGCGGGAAGAGGGCCTGGGGCGTCCCGAACTTCCGGCCGGGCTTGGGATCATCAAATCTCAAGCTCTCGAACCGGACCTCGGCCGGCTTTTTCCCCTCCCCGAGGAACCCCCAGATCTTTTCCGCCGACCCCGGCATCACCGGGGAGATGAGATAGGCGATGCCCCGGATGGCCGCGGCGGTCTGGAAGAGGATCCGGGCGAGCCGGCCTTTCCGGCCGGGGTCCTTGGCCAGGATCCAGGGCTCGTGGTCCGCGAGGTACTTGTTGACGAGGCTGACATAGCCCCATATTTCCTCGAGGGCCTTGTTCAGGGCGCAGGCGGCATAGTGGTCGAAGACCCGGGACTTCAGGCCCTCGAATTCCGTCCGCAGCCGCGGGTCGTCGCCGGACTCGGCGTCCATGTCGGCGATAACACCGCCGAAGTAATTCCGGATCATCGTCAAGGTCCGCTGGACCAAGTTCCCCAGGTCGTTGGCCAGGTCCGAATTGACCCGGTGGAGGAAGCCCTCGTGGGAGAAATTCCCGTCCTGGCCGATGGGGATCTCCCGGAGGAGGAAATACCGCAGCGGATCGGGCCCGAAGGTTTTAAGGATCGTCTGGGGGTCCAGGACATTCCCCTTGGATTTGGACATCTTGCAGTCGTCTTTGAGCCACCAGCCGTGGCCATAGACCGTGCCGGGGAGGGGGAAGCCGGCCGCCATCAGGAAGGCCGGCCAGTAGACGGCGTGAAACCTGAGGATGTCCTTGCCGACGAGGTGGATCGTCGCCGGCCAGAATTTATCGAAGAGGGCCGGATTCCAGTCGTAACCGATTCCCGTCACATAGTTCAGGAGGGCGTCGAACCAGACGTAGATCGTGTGGGCCGGGTCGCCTGGCACGGGCACGCCCCATTTGACCGTGGTCCTGGTGATGCTCAGGTCCTTGAGCCCGCCCCGGACGAAGCTGGCGACCTCGTTCATCCGGCTCTGCGGCCGGACGAACTCCGGATGGGTGGCGTAAAGGTCGAGAAGCTTCTGCTGGTAGGCCGAAAGCCGGAAGAAATAAGTCGGCTCGGAGACGACCGTGGCCTTCTTGCCGCAGTCGGGACAAGTCTTGCATCCTTCTTTATCGAGAGGCACGTCGTCGGCGAGGAAATTCTCGTCGGAGACGCAGTACCAGCCCTTGTATTCACCCTTATAGATATCGCCCTGGTCGAGAAGCTTCTGGAAGATCTTCTGGACGCCTCGCTCGTGGAAGTCCATGGTCGTCCGGATGAAAAAATCGTAAGAGATGTCCAGGGCCTTCCAGAGGTCCTGGGCCCGGCCGACGACCGAATCCGCCAGGGCCTTGGGCGTCATTCCCTTTTCCGCGGCCGCCTTCTCGATCTTCTGCCCGTGTTCGTCCGTCCCGGTCAGGAAGAAGACCTCCTTCCCGGCGAGCTTCTGGAACCGGGCCAGGGCGTCGGCGATGATTGTCGTGTAGGCGTGGCCGATATGCGGGACGTCATTGACGTAATAGATCGGCGTGGTGATGTAAAACCTTCCTTCAGATTTCTTTTCCACTGAGAGCTCCTCCTCGGATGAACATCATGGCCTCGGCCCGGGTCGCCGGGTTCGTCCGGAAGGACCCGCGGACAGCCGAAGTCACCGTGATCGATTTGGGCTTCTTGGCCCCTCGCATGGACATGCACATATGCTCGGCCTCGATCACAACCATGACGCCCAGGGGCTTCAGGTGCTTGTCGAGGAGGTCGGCGATCTGTTTCGTCAACCGCTCCTGGACCTGAAGCCGCCTAGAAAGCTCCTCCACCACCCGGGCGATCTTGCTCAGCCCGACGATCCGCCCGCCTTTGGGGATATAGGCCACGTGGGCGACCCCGGCGAAGGGCAGGAGGTGATGCTCGCACATCGAATACAGCGGGATGTTCTTGACCAGGACCATCTCATCGTGCTTCTCGTCCTCGATGACCCGGAGGGTCCGGGTCGCCTCCTTCTCGGTCCCGCCGAGGATCTCGGCGAACATGCGGGCCACCCGTTGGGGTGTCTCCCGGATCCCGGCCCTCTGCGGGTCCTCGCCGACGCCCTCGAGGACGAGCCGGACCCCTTTTTCGATCTTTTTAATGTCCATCGTCGCTCCTTCGCCCCGGCCGCCGTCCCGTTACCGTTTCCTGTAGTACTCGCAGATAGCCAGTTGGGCGATTTCCTTGAGAGGCCTTTTCGTCTTCCGGGCGGCCTTGACGCAGTCCTCGTACTCGGGCTGGGCGTTGACCTCTTTTCCCCCGAGAGAACCGACCTTGACGCCGACCGGCTCTCCGGCGACCCGCACGGTCTTGAAGGCGCGGTCGAGGACCCGCCGTTCGACGGGGAAGTAGCGGACGCCGATCGAGGTTGTTTCCCTAAAAACGGCCTCTATGAGAGCGTCTATTCTATCAATTGCCGCGAGCAGGGTCAATTTGGTCCCCAGCCGGTTCTTCTTCATCACGATGGGGGAGAGGGTGGCGTCCAGGGCCCCTTCCTCGAAGGCCGTCTCGAGGAAATGGGCCAGGAGCTGGGGGGAGGCGTCGTCGAGAGTCGCCTCGATGACGAAGACGCGCTTGCCCGCCTCGAAATGCCGCGCGTTGCCGTAGAACACCCGCAGGATGTTCGGCATCTCGTGGAAATCCTTGCTCCCCGCGCCGTACCCGATCTTGTCGTAGACGAGCTCAGGAAGCCTGCTGAACTTCTTGACCAGGGTGGAGACGATGGCCGCGCCGGTCGGCGTCACGAGCTCGGACGCGACCCAGGCGGAATAAACGGGTGCGCCCTTGAGCATCTCGGCCACGGCCGGCGGCGGGACGGGCAGGACGCCGTGCGAAGTTTTGACCCATCCCGATCCGACGTTGAGAGGGGTGGCGTGGAATATTCCGATATTGAGCTCCTCAGTCAGGAACGCCGAGCCGACGATGTCGACGAGCGCGTCGTCGGCCCCGGCCTCGTGGAGGTGGGCCTCATGGAGTTTCCGGCCGTGGACTTTGGCCTCAGCTTCGAAAAGCCTCCGGAAGATCACGACGGCGCGGTCCTTGACCGCTCCCGGGAACCGGCTCCGGACGATGATTTTCTCCACGTCGGCCAGCGTCCGCTCGACGTGGATGTCCTCCCGGACATGGACATCCACCTTGAGGGCCCCGAAAGCGCCGCGCCTGACGCGGCGGATCTCGATCTCAACGGGGAGGCGAAGCCCGGCCATCTTCTCCTTGAAATGGTCACGGTCGACGCCGAGGTCGAGGAGGGCGCCGAGGATCATGTCGCCGGAGAGACCGGACGAACCGTCGAAATAGGCGTATTTCATACCGTTTATCCTTTTGGGAGCACCGCCATGGCCCGTCGAATTCGCCCCCTAGGATATCGCTTTCCAGGCCAAAAAGCAAAGAGGCTTCGACGATCAACAGGATGCCCGCTTGACTTGATCGCGCGGAAAAAGGTATATGAGGATGAGGAGGCGCCATGGCCCGAATAAACAAAGCCAAAGGACCGTGCGCAGATATCGGCATTCTGGGGGGGACCGGGCTCTACGAGATCGATGGCCTGACCGACGTCCGGGAAATTCGCCTCCAAACCCCCTTCGGCGACCCCTCGGACCCATTCTTCGTCGGCACCCTGGAAGGAAAGCGGGTGGCCTTCCTGAGCCGCCACGGCCGCGGCCACCGGCTCCTCCCCGCCGAGGTCAACTACCGGGCCAACGTCTATGGGTTCAAGATGCTGGGCGTCGGCCGGATCATTTCCGTGAATTCCGTGGGCTCCCTCAAGGCGGACATCCGGCCCAGGGACATCGTCCTCGCCGACCAGTTCTTCGACCGGACGCGCCGGGCCAGCACTTTTTTCGGGGGCGGGCTCGTCGCCCACATCAGCTTCGGCCAACCCGTCTGCCCGGAGCTATCGCGGTCCGTCTATGACGCGGCCATCGGACTGGGACTCAGGGCCCACCCCGGGGGCACATACATCTCGATCGAGGGGCCGGCCTTCTCAAGCAAGGCCGAATCCATCATTTACAAGTCCTGGGGCTGCGACGTTATCGGCATGACGGCCGCGACCGAAGCCAAGCTCTGCCGCGAAGCGGAGATCTGCTACGCCACGATGAACCTCGTCACCGATTACGACGTCTGGCACGCCGAGGAGGAGGCGGTGTCCGTGAAGCTCATCCTCCAGAACCTGTGGCACAATATCGGGAACGCCAAGGCCGTCATCAAGCGGGCGGTCGCCGGGCTCGGCCCCGGTCAGCCCGACACCTGCGGTTGCGGCCGGGCCCTCCGGAACACGATCGTCACGAGCCCGGACCTCATCCCGGCCGAAACGCGGGAAAAGCTCGGGCTCCTGGTCGGGAAATACCTCCAGCCTTGATCGCCGGGTGGACACATGAGCCTTGTCATCATCGGGTCCGTCGCTTTTGACACCATCGAGACGCCCTTCGGCCGCCGGGCCCGGATCTTGGGCGGCTCCGGGACCTACTGCTCGCTCGCAGCCGGCTACTTCACCCGTCCCAGCATCGTGGGCGTCGTCGGCCGGGATTTCCCGAAAAAGGCGATCGCTTTCCTGAAGGCAAGACGTGTCGACCTGCGCGGGCTCAAAGTCAGGTCGGGGAAGACCTTCCACTGGGAGGGCCGTTACGAAAAGGACCCCAACATCAGGAAGACCGTCCGGACGGAGCTCAACGTCTTCAAGGATTTCCGGCCCGAGGTCCCCGCCGCCTACGCCAAGGCCGACATCGTCTACCTCGCGAATATCGACCCCGACGGTCACGAGTTCATCCTTCGGCAGTTCCAATCGCCCAAGGTCGTCGCCATGGATACGATCCGCTTCTGGATCGAGACGAAGAGAGAAGCGCTCATCCGTGAGCTCGGCCGGGTCAACGTGCTTTTCGCCAACGACGAGGAGGCCAGGCTCCTTTCCGGCGAGCTGAACCTCGTCGCGGCGGGCCGGGCGCTCGTCAGGTACGGCCCCTCCCTCGTCGTGTTGAAAAAGGGCGAGCATGGGGCCCTCGTCTTCGGTCGGGATTTCGTCTTCGGCGTCCTGGCCCACCCCTGCGCCCTTGTCATCGATCCGACCGGCGCCGGCGACTCCTTCGCGGGGGGGTTCCTCGGTTACCTCGACCGGGCGGAGAGCTTCGCCCGCCGGGAGGTCCGGCGGGCCGCTGTTTACGGCAGCGTTCTGGCCTCTTTCGCCATCGAGGACTTCGGCATCGACCGCTTCCGGACCCTGGACCGGGCCGCGATCGAAGGCCGGTTCCGCGATTTCAAGAAACTGATCTCTTTTTGACAGCGTGCGCCACAGCCCGGACAGGCGAGGCGGGCGGAAAGGGAGGAAAAACATGGCTGAGATCAAAATGCCGGTGGAGCCTTATCGGATCAAGGTGATCGAGCCGATCCGGGCCGTTCCGCGCAAGGAGAGGGAGGTCCTCCTCCGGCAATCCGGATACAACGTGTTCGGCATCCCCGCGGAAAAGGTCACCATCGACCTCCTGACGGACTCCGGGACCTCCGCCATGAGCGACGATCAGTGGGCCGGAATCATGACCGGCGACGAATCCTACGCCGGGGCCAGGAACTTCTTCCATCTGGAGAAGTCCGTCCAAGGGATCTTCGGCTTCACCCATGTGATCCCCACCCACCAGGGCCGGGCCGCCGAGAGGATCCTGTTCGGCGCCATGGTCAAAAAAGGGGATTATGTCCCGAACAACATCCACTTCGACACGACCCGGGCCAATATCGAGTTTCTGGAAGCGCGGGCCGTGAATCTGGTCAGGCCCGCGGCCTACGACCCGGATTCGGACGGCCCGTTCAAGGGCGACATGGACGTGGCCGGGCTGAAAAAGTTCATCGAGACCAAGGGCGTCAAAAAGATCCCGCTCGTCATGATGACCGTGACCAACAACAGCGGAGGAGGGCAGCCCGTCTCCCTCAAGAACATCAAGGAAGTCAGCCAGGTCTGCGCCCATTACGAGATCCCTTTCTTCTTCGACGCCTGCCGGTTTGCCGAGAACGCCTTTTTCATCAAGAGGCGAGAGAAGGGCTATGAGAAGAAGAGCGTCCTCGAGATCGCCCAGGAGATGTTCTCCTACGCCGACGGCGCGACCATGAGCGGGAAGAAGGACGCCCTGGTCAACATCGGCGGTTTCGTTACCTTCGACGACGACGGCCTGGCCGAGAAGGTCAAGAACCTCCTCATCATCAGCGAGGGCTTCACGACCTACGGCGGGCTCGCCGGTCGGGATCTCGAGGCCATGGCCCGGGGCCTGAACGAGGCCTTGGACGAGGATTACCTGGAACATAGGACGGCCCAGGTGGCCTACCTCGGCGGCCTGCTCCACCGCGCCGGCGTGCCGGTCTTCAGGCCCTTCGGCGGCCATGCCGTTTACATCCTGGCCGACCGCTTCCTGCCGCATATCCCGAGGTCTCAGTATCCGGGTTGGGCCCTTACGGTAGCCCTTTACCGTGAGTTCGGCATCCGGGCCGTCGAGATCGGGGGGGTGATGTTCGGCCAGAAGACAGGAAAAGGGAAAAAGGAGGTCTACCCCGAGCTCGAGATGGTCCGGCTGGCCATTCCTCGGCGGGTCTACACGGCCTCCCACCTCCAGGCCGTCGCCGAAGCCCTCATCGAGCTCCACAAGAACCGGGAGAAGATCCGTGGCCTGAGGATCGTCCGGGAGTCGCCCTTCCTCCGGCACTTCACCGCGCGGCTCGAGGAAATCTAGGCAATCCTCTCGGCGCTTCTTCTGAAGGATGCGGACTCGGGGGGAGTCCCTCCGAAAAGCGTGGGATTCCCCAGCGAGGAATCCCACTCTGTGATCGCTCCGCTCTCCTCTCGCTGCGCTCGAGGAACCGTGCCCGCGTCGCGCTCAATGTTTTCTCCGGGACATCCCCCCTGCGTCCGCTGATCTTTCTGAGGACGATTCGGAAGGCGTGAGAAACCGGGATGGGGAGCGAATCCTTCCTGTCAGGCTTGAGCTTCTGGATCAGAGCTTGATCGCTTCACCCGGTTCGACCCGGAGGTCCAGGCTGCCGATGCCGGCGTCGATCTCGATATCGATCGTGACGCTGCTCTTCCCGTAGGCGTCGTTTGTGTAGACGTGATGGTCCTTCGAAAGCCCGTGGGCGTTCACGGAGCCGATCCCTCCGTCCACCTTGACCCGGACGCCCACGTCGGCGGGAAGGTAGAGGGTCCCGCTCCCGACGCCGCCGTCGATCTTGACCCTGAAGCCCTTCGGATGGGGGCCGCGAAGGTCGAGCTTCATCTCGCCGACGCCGGTATCGATGTCCAGGCTCGAGAGCTCGAGGCCCCGGAGGTCGAGATGGCTCTGGCCGGCGCCCAGATTGACCTTGAGGTCCAGGGGGATGGCCTTGTTCAGGCGAAGGTCCCATTCATTGCGGGTGCGGCCGAAGCTGATGCCGCTCCGGCCGTGGCGCCCGATCCTGAGGATGCCCGTCGTGCCGGAGACCTGGTAATCGACCTCGGGTTTCAGGCGGGCTCTGTTGTAGCGGAAAGTCGCCTCGAGAAGAGCGTCCTGGTTGGCCCCGGCCAGCCGGAGCTCCCCGGCCCCCATCCGGAGCTCGATTTCCGCGGTTTTGGCCCCGCCGGCCGCCACCGTCCGGTTGTCCGTCTGCAACTCCCTGGGCTCGTCGCAGGCGACGAAGAGCCCGGCCAAGAGAAGGATACCCGCCGCGATCTTGACACGGGACACGCTCATAATTGACCTCCCTGATCTTTTATTTCTGATCTCTATCATTATATACGAAAAATGACCTGGCCCGGTTCCGGAATTCAAGGGGTTTTGACCTTTTTCGCGGGGAGCGTCTGACCTCCCTGATAAAGGATGAGCCCGGTCACTTGGCCGGACGCGTCCTTCACGAACTCGACTTGGGCGTCCACGACCTTGAGAAAGAACTTCGTTTCCGATTCCGGGAAGAGCTCGGCCTCCGCCTGTCCCGTGGCCTGGGAGATCAGCGTGTTGTCCCTCTTCAGGATGGTGATCGCGAAGCCGGGCGTGAGCTCGTAATCCCCGACATAGAGGTCGTAGATCTTCGGGTCGACGGCGGCTTCTTTCCTCGGAGAAGGGAGCGGCTTGGCCGTCTTCGTGTAGATCTGGGCCGGGCCGATGCGGGCTTCGAGCCGGAGACCGGTCACGGCGCCGGCCGAATCCTTGATAAAGCGGATACGGGAGGGATTTTCCTTGAAGAAAAATTCGTTGGCCGAAGAGGGCAGGATCTCGTACTTGGCCTGGCCGGCCCGCTGGGAATAGAGAAAGGCGCCTTCCCTCGTGATATAGCGCTCCTCCTTGTTTTCGTCCACGTAGACGCCGGTGACCGGATCGAGGTCCTTGGCCTCGAGCTTGACGGGTTTTCGCTCGGGCTCCGGCAGGCCGAGGGCGAGCCAGGCGATCTTGACCGCCCGAGGCTCAGGGTCGCGGCCGGCGACCGCGGAGTTCGTCAGGATGGCCAGGAAAACCCTGTCTTCGGGGAAGGTCATTTCATACGTCGTGAAGCCGTTGATGCCTCCGCCGTGCTCGATGGACCGATGGCCGCTGAAGTTCGCGATGAACCATCCGTATCCGTAACCCGTGGATTCTCCGCCCTTGAGCTTGTAGGGAGTGAAGGCCTTGTCCAGCCATTCCTTCCTGACGAGCTTCCCCGAAAAAACGGCGTCGCTCCAGACAGCCAGGTCGTCGACGCTCGAAAGGAGCGAGCCGGCTGCGTACGGTTGGGTCATGCTCAGGTAGGGCGCGTTGACGAACCCGTCCTTGCCCTTTTGGTAACCCGGGACCCGACGCGGAATGACCCGTTCGGTGTTCCCGTAGTACGAATGCTTCATCCCCAGCGGCTTGAAGATGTGAGAGTCGATGAACTCCTCGTAGGTCTGTCCGGAGACCTTTTCGATGATCGCCCCGAGGAGGATGTAGCCGGAATTGTTATAGACCCACCGCTCGCCGGGTTCGAACTTCATCGGCTTGTCCTTGAAGAAATCGACAAGCTCCTTGACCGTGAAGTCCTTCCGCCAGAGGGGCAGCCACTCCGGCATGTCCGTGTAGCTTTGGATACCCGATGTATGGGTCAGAAGATGCTCGACCGTGATCCTCCGGCCCTGGGTCGGATAATCCGGCAGGAATTTCGTGATCTCGTCCTGTAGGCCCAGCTTGCCCTGCTCGGCCAGCATGAGGATGGAGAAGACGGTGAACTGCTTGGTGATCGAGCCGAGCCGGAAGATCATGTCGGGTTCGACGGCGACCCCGAGCTCGAGGTCGGCCAGGCCGTAGCCTTTGCGGAAGATGGTCTTGCCGTCCTTGCGGACGATGACCGCGGCCCCGGGCTCGCCGGGCTTGTAGATTTCGGACATGACGGCGTCGATCTTCTTCGCCAGGGCCTCGTCGCTCGATGCCTGGGCGGACCGGGCAGATGCGTAGGCTGACAGCGTGAGGATGAAAACCAGGGACACGAGCACGGAGCGCTTTTTCGTCACGATCTGAACCTCCCGTTCATAAACGTTCACCCTATTATAGTACGGAGCTGGCCGAAAAATGTTCCCTTGCCTGCGCCTTCCGGCTTTCTCCAAGAGTTTCCCCCTCGTTGGCGCGTCCGAATTGCCGGAGGATGATATTTACTTATCCGGGGGAACTGTGGTAAACGTGCCCTTATCCGACGGATCATGGAGGGTGCGCATGAAAAATAGGATCCTGCTCCAGGCGACAGTCTCCCTTCTAGGTTTGTCCCTGATGGCCGCGGCGGCCGGGCGGCTATCCGCCCAGGACCTCGACTCGCTCATGAAGATCAGGCCGGGGAAGTCCCGGGCGGTCACCTCGTCCGACCCCAACCTGAACAGCAACGCCGACCGGATCAGGTACGTCACACCGGGCGAGACCAAGGTCCTGGCCGACATCAAGGGCCCGGCCGTCGTCCGCCACATCTGGCTGACGTTCAACGAGGCCCGGCCGAACTGGCTCGAAGCCGGGGGGTCGGCCGCGCCGAACGAGATCGTCCTCCGGATGTATTGGGACGATGCCCAGGAACCGGCCGTCGAAGCCCCGGTCGGCGACTTCTTCGGAGCGGGATTCGGCCGGCGCCTCGAGCTCAAGTCCGTGCCCGTCCAGGTCGAGGGCGGCGACGGCTACAACTGCTTCTGGCCGATGCCGTTCTTCAAGCGGGGCCTGATCACGGTCACGAACGAGAGCGCGAAGAACATCCGCTCCTTCTACTATCACGTCGATTATGAGGAGGCGCCGGCCCTGGCGCCCGATTCCGCCTACTTCTGCGCCCAGTACAATCAGGCTTTCCCGGAGAAATTGGGGAAGGATTACCTCGTCGCCGACCTCGAGGGGAAAGGGCACTACGTCGGCACCGTGATGTCCGTCCGGTCCCGGAGTCCTCTCTGGTTCGGCGAGGGCGACGCCCGGGTCTATGTCGACGGCGACACGAAGCCTTCCATCCAGGGCACGGGCACCGAGGACTACTTCCTCATGGCCTGGGGGCTCAGCCAGGCTCAATTCCCTTACTTCGGCTGCACCTACATGAGCACGGACTTCGAGGACCTGGGCACGGAGTACTGCCTCTACCGCTGGCACATCGCCGACGCCATCCGCTACTCGAAGTCCCTGCGCTTTGAAATGGAGCACACCGGCTGGATATCCGCCGACGAGACCGAGAGCGGCAAGATCGAGGGCCACGTCGAGCGCGAGGACGACATGGCCACGGTCGCGTTCTGGTACCAGGAAGGGCAGCCGAAGCGGTTCACGAAGCTCCCGCCGCTCGCGGAGCGCCTTCTGCCGAACCTCGATATCGTCATCGAAGCTAAGACCCTGATCCCGACGGCCAAGCATTCGCAGGGCGTCCTGGAGCTCCAGAAGGGTTTCGACTGGACGGGGGAGGGGCAGGTCCTTTTCATGCCGGCCTCGGACCAGCCCGCGCTCGAGTTCGAGTTCGCCGTCGAGAAAGAGGAGTACCGCGGCCTGATCCTGCGGCTGACCTATGCCGAGGATTACGGGATCTACAGGATCTTCCTTGACGGGAAGAACGTCCGGCAGCCCGAGGATTATATGGCTGGCCAGAAGATCCAGGACTATGACCTCTATTCCGGGACACTCGAGGTCAAGGACCATTACCTCGGCAGCTTCAAGTTCGTCCCCGGCAAACACACCCTGAGGTTCGAATGCCTCGGGCGGAACCCGCTCTCGAAGGGAAACTACCTCGGTCTCGATTCGGTCCGGCTGCGCGAGCGGTGGAACAGAAAACGGAAGCTGCTTTCCTGATCGGTCGGAGCGCCGCTTATTACGGTGACAATTACGGTGAGACATAACTAATTGCCGAAATAAACACAGGTTCCTATTTAGTGTATTGAGTTGTGTGTCACCGTAATTAATGACTCGAGGGGAGAGAATTCATGAACAAGAAATGTCTCTTGAGCTTGATCGCTCTTTTTCTGGTCTCGACCGCTTCGGATATTCCCGCCACGGCCGCGGACGCTCCTCCCATGCGCCCGCCGGCTATCCCTCTCGTGACGCACGACCCCTACTTCAGCATCTGGGCCGTCACAGACAAGCTGACAGACGATTGGCCGCGGCACTGGACGGGAACCGTTCATGGCCTCTCGGCCATGGCCCGCATCGACGGGAGAGCCTTCCGGGTCATGGGGCCAAGCCCCCGTCAGGTCCCGGCCTTGACCCAGACCGGCCTGGATGTGACACCTACTCAGACGGTTTACACATTTGACGACGCAGGGGTCGAGCTCCGCCTGACCTTCACCTCGCCTCTCCTCATCAAGGACCTGGACATCATGTCCCGGCCCGCGACCTACATCACGGCCGCGTTCTGCTCGACTGACGGGAAACCCCATTCCGTCTCGTTCTACTTCGGCGCCCCGGCCGCTCTCTGCGTCAATACGCCGGACCAGAAGGTCGTCTGGGGCCGCTACCTCGTGCCCGGACTCGAGGTCATGGCCATCGGCTCCAAGGACCAGCCGGTGCTCGAAAAAAAAGGGGACGACCTCAGAATTGATTGGGGCCGCCTCTACCTGGCCGTTCCCAGGGCCGATGCCACGGCCATGGCCCCCGGTGACGTGTGCCGTGATACGTTCGCCAGGAACGGTCGGCTTCCTGATGCGGACGACATGGAGATGCCCCGTCCGGCCGACGACGACGTCGCCGCGGCCGTCGTATTCGACCTCGGGACGGTCGGCGGCGCCGTGGCGTCCCGCCACCTCCTCCTGGCTTACGACGATGGATTCTCCATCGAATATTTCTACCGTAAGCTCCGGCCCTATTGGCGCCGGACGGGCTGGGAAGCCCGCGACCTTCTGGAGGCCGCCGAGAGGGATTATCCGTCGCTTCTCGAGCGCTGCCGGGCCTTCGACGCCGAACTCATGGCCGACATGAAGAAGGCCGGGGGGATAAAATATGCCTTCACGGCGTCGCTCGCCTACCGCCAGTCCATCGCAGCCTGCAAGCTGGTTGCTGACCTCGACGGGACGCCGCTCTTTTTCCCGCGCGAGAATTTCAGCAACGGCTGCATCTCCACCGTGGACGTAATCTATCCCGCGGCGCCGCAGTACATTCTTCTCAACCCGGCGCTCGTCCGCGGGATGCTCATCCCGGTGATGGATTATGCGAAAAGCCCACAGTGGCCGTTCCCGTTCGCTCCGCATGACCTCGGCACCTACCCGCAGGCCAACGGCCAGGTCTACGGCGGCGGGAACAAGACCGAGGACGACCAGATGCCGGTCGAGGAGAGCGGCAATATGATCATCCTGGTCACGGCCCTGGCCCAGGCCGAGGGGAAGCCGGATTTCGCCGTCCGCTACTGGGACCTCCTGGCGCGTTGGGCGGGCTACCTCAGGGACAAAGGGTTTGACCCCGAAAACCAGCTCTGCACGGACGATTTCGCGGGACACCTGGCCCACAACACCAATCTCTCCCTTAAGGCCATCCTGGCCCTCCGGTCCTATGCCTGGCTCTGCGAAAAAACGGGGCGCAAGCTGGAGGCCAAAGAATATCTCCGGATTTCGCAGAATTTCGCCCGGGCCTGGGTAGCGAAGGCGGACGACGGCGACCATTTCCGGCTGGCCTTCGACCGCCCCGGGACCTGGAGTCAGAAATACAACCTCGTCTGGGACAAGATCCTGGGTTTCAACCTCTTCCCGGCCGCGGTCGCCCGCAAGGAGCTCGATTATTATCTCAAATCACAACTCAGGTACGGCCTTCCCCTCGACAACCGGAAGACTTACACCAAGCTCGACTGGGTCTTCTGGACGGCGACCCTGGCCGACGATGCCGCGACGTTCGGCCGGCTGGCCGATCCGGTATTCGCCTTCCTTATCGAGAGCCCGGACCGGGTCCCGATGACGGACTGGTACTGGACCGACAGCGGCAAAAAGACCGGCTTCCAGGCGCGACCCGTCGTCGGCGGCGTGCTCATCAAGATGCTCGCCGACCCGGGCCTACGGGCAAAGTGGCAGGGGACATCGCTCTTGCGCACGGCCCTTTAATTTGCTTAAATGAAGGTCCGCGAAAGGCCATCTTTTGCCTTACGGGCGATCGACGATCATCCGAAATCCAGGAGGTCCGATGAGCGAGAACGAAAAGAACCAAACCCGCAGGGATTTTCTCAAGATCGGGGCGGCGGCCGGGTTGGGCGCCGCCGTTGCCGGGATGAACCTCAGCGGGGGTGAAAAAACCATCGGATCGCGGGGAGCCAGGTCCCAGTTCAAGGCCGCTCCCATCTCGACAGTCCGGGTGGGTTTCGTCGGTGTCGGCGGCATGGGGTCGGCCCATGTCCAGAACTACCTCAACATCGAGGGCGTCCAGGTCAGGGCCATCTGCGATATCGTTCCGGAGAAGGTCGCCCGGGCCCAGAAATGGGTCGTCGCGACCGGCCAGCCCGAGCCGGCGGGCTACTTCAAAGGTCCGCACGATTTCGAGCGCATGTGCGCGACCGAAGAGCTCGACCTGGTCATGACCGCGACGCCCTGGGAATGGCACGTCCCGGTCTGCCTATCGGCGATGAAGAACGGCAAGCACGCCGTGACCGAGGTCCCGGCGGCCATGTCCCTCGACGACTGCTGGGCGCTTGTCGAAACGGCCGAAAAATACGGCAAGCACTGCCAGATGATGGAGAACTGCTGCTACGACCGGATCGAGCTCATGACCCTGAACCTTGTCCGGAAGGGCGTCCTGGGCGAGGTCCTGCACGCCGAGGCCGGTTACCTCCATGACCTTCGGGACGTCAAGTTCTCGAGCGACGGCGAAGGGCTCTGGCGCCGGGCCTGGTCCCAGAAGCTCAACGGCAATCTCTACCCGACGCACGGACTCGGCCCGGTGGCTCAATGCCTGAACGTCAACCGCGGCGACGCTTTCGACTTCCTGGTATCCGTGAGCAGCCCCACCCGCGGGCTCCACGAATACGCCGTCGAAAAATTCGGGCCGGAATCGACGCAGGCCCGCGAAAAATATGTCCTCGGCGACGTCAACACGAGCCTGATCAGGACGAAGCTCGGAAAGACGATCATTCTCATCCACGACACGAACCTGCCCCGACCCTACACGCGGATCAACCTCGTTCAGGGAACAAAGGGCTTGGCCCACAAGTGGCCCGACCGGATCTACATCGAGGGCAAGGCCGTGAAGCCCCACGAGTGGGACGACTTCGAGAAGTTCGCCGCCGAGTTCGAACATCCCCTGTGGAAGGCCGTCGCTTCGAAAGGGGAGGGCCGGGGCCACGGCGGCATGGATTATATCGAGGACTACCGGCTGATCCGATCCCTCCGCAAGGGCGAGCCGCTCGACCAGGACGTCTACGACGCGGCCGCCTGGAGCGCCATCGTCGGGGCGAGCTGCCAGAGCGTCGCCGGCAAGGGCAGGCCCGTCGCCATCCCGGATTTCACACGCGGCCTGTGGAAGACGAACCCGCCCCTCGGGATCATCGAACCCTGAGAGGATTGGCGCCCGTTCAGGTTTTCCTTTAGAATGGTTCCTTGTGACTTCCCGAACGGAGGGCCGCATGCATCGAATTCCCTGTCGGCGCGTGGCCGCCGGCGTCGTCGTTTTCCTGGCCGCGGCTTTTGTTGCTTCCGCGGAGGCCAACCTCTCCCTGAAGGAGATCCTCATCAGGAACGTCCAAGCCTCGGGCGGAAAAGCCAGGATCGGCCAGGTCAAGAACCTGTCCTTCAAGACGGGCGGGACCCGGAACATCGTCTCTTCCGCGGGGGAGCTCAAAGTCCTCACCGGGAAAGACCCGGTCGTCACCGAGGTCGTTCTCGTGAAAGGGGACAAGGTCCAGCGGAACTCGCTCAATGTGCTCAGCGATGTCACGGAGCCTGAAAAAACCGTTTATCGGACTCTGGCCAAACTCTACGCCGGGGTTTTTTCCCTGGCCAAGTTCGAGGGCCAGCTCAAGCTCGAGGGCCTGAAAAGTTTCGGGCCGGCGAAGCTCTATCACCTGACGCTCAAGGTTAAAAGCGGGACCGTCGGAGTCCATTTTTACCTGAATGCCGACGACTTCCGCCTGAAGCGCCTTGTCTTCCAGGGGACGACGCCCGAGGGAGACAAGTACGAGGTCAATTACGATTTCGCTCCGTTCGAGGAGACCGAGGGGCTCAGCCTCCCGCTCTCCTGGTTTGTCTCCCAGGTCGGAACCCGAGGGAACATGACCGAGGTCACCGAGCTCAAGGCGAATCAGCCCCTGGCCAGGGATTTCTTCACGAAGCCCGAGACGAACGCCGGGAAAACCGAATCCCAACCGGGTGAAATGAAAGGGAACGTCCTTGAATTCAATTCTTCCCCCTTCGGCTTGACCATCGCGACCAACTGGACGAAAAAGGACGTCGAGAAGGCCGGGTTCCGGACAGGCGACAAGCTGACCCTGCTCCTCGAAGGGGACGAGTCCGAGCTCGCGTTCTACGCCCTCGCCAACGAAATTCCCCCCCAGAACGAGCTGGCCAAGGGCGCCCGGCTTCTGGCGCCCATGCCCCGGGGCGGCGAGGGCCTCGCCGTCCAGATCATCGGCGGAGAGACCGCCTCCCTTCAGGGAAAGCTCAAGCCGCTGGCCATCATTTCCGTCAAGAAAAAGGCGAATTAAAGGAGAACGTCACATGTCGGGTTTGAAAAGAAGGCAGTTCATCACCTCGATCGCGTCCGGCGCCGTCGGCCTGGGCGTTGCCGGGAAGCTCAAGGCGGGGATGCCGGGCACCGTTCCCGGCCAAAAAGAGGCAGCGTCCCCCCGGATCAAGAAATATAACGACCTCGGCAAGACGGGACTCAAGGTGCCGGACGTCAGCTGCGGAGCCATCTCCCTTTTCGAGCCCAACGTCCTTCGCTACGCCTACGAATGCGGCGTGACCTATTTCGACACGGCTGAAAGCTACCTCAGGATGAAGGGCGAGGCCTATGTCGGCCAGGGGCTCAAGGGTGTGCGCGACAAGGTCGTCATCACGACCAAGCACGGCCTGAACCCCAGCCAGAGGATCGAAAAGGCGTCCATCATCAAGAGGATGGAGGAGAGCCTCAAGCGCCTTCAATCCGATTACGTCGACGTGGCCATGGTCCACAATATCGGGGATCTGACGCCCCTCCTCAACAACCAGGAGGTCCTCGCCGCCTATGATCAGCTCAAAAAAGACGGCAAGGTCAGGTTCACCGGTTTTTCGAGCCACAACGCCAAACTCACCCTGAAACAGGCCCTGGAGACGGATTTTCCCCAGGTCGTCCTGGTCATCTACAACCACATGGAGGGCAAGGAGATCGAGCCCCTGGTCAAGGCCGTCCGGGCCAAGGGCATCGGCACCGTGGCCATGAAGGTCTTCGCCGGCAGCCAGCAGGGGAACCTGAAGGGCCTGGTCGGCCCGGAGACGAGCTACCCTCAGGCCGCTATCCGCTGGGTCATGAGCAACCCCGATTTCGACACCTGCATCCCGACCATGAGCAGCTATTCCCACGTCGAGGAATATGTCGCCGCTTCCGGCCGGCCCCTCGACCGGGCGGCACTGGATCTGATCGCCCGATACCGGGAACAGGTCCACGACACATATTGCCGCGTGAGCTGCTCCGAGTGCCTGTCCGCCTGCCCGAACAATGTCGCCGTGAACGACGTCCTCCGCTACGCGATGTACTACGAGAACTACGGGATGGAAAGGCAGGCCATGGATTATTACGCAGAGCTCGCGCCCCAGAGCAAGCCGCTCGGCTGCGAGAGCTGCGCAGGACCTTGCGAAAGCGCCTGCCCTTACGGTTTGAAGGTCAGGAGCCGGCTCCTCCGCTCGCACGAGATCCTGACCGCCTGAGGCCGTTTATTTCTTCAGCGAAACGTCTTCCTTGAGGCCGAGCTTCTTGTAGAGTTCGCGGCGTCCGCCCTGGTCCTCCTCCAAGGTCTTCCTGGCATATATGGCCACGGCCTCGGCCTGGGCCCGGGGCACGACCACGACCCCGTCGCCGTCGGCCACGATGATGTCGCCCGGGACGACGAGCACGCCGCCGCAGACGATCGGCCGGTTGACGGACTCGATCTCGTTCCGGCCGGGCCGGATGCCGCGCCCCGGCTTCTTCAAGTAGAGGGGCACCCGTTCCATCGTGATCTCGTCCGAGTCCCGGGCCGTGGCGCTCGTGACGACGCCGACGCAGCCCCGTATCTTCCAGTCCAGGATGTTGTAGGACCCGATCGAACCGACGTCGGCTGAAGCGGCGTCCTCGATGACGAGGGCCGTGCCCTTGCGGATGAGCGCGGCGTAGGGTTCGCTCGAGCGCTTGTCGTACCAGTCTCCGGCCCAGTCGTCGTAGGCCGCGGTCGTCATCTTCCCGGCCGCCGGGTTCTGGGTGGGGACATAGCGGGCCGTCACGGCCACGCCCACAAAGCGATGGGCGAGCGTCTGGACGTCGCGCCAGAGGGGGTGGATCTCCGGGTCCATCGTGCCGATATTCTGGAGGCCCACGGCGTCCATCCCGTCCACGACGTCGGAGACCCGCAATCCCTTGAACAGGGCCAGGATCTTCCCGTCCTCGGCTTCGGTATAGACCGGAGTCGCGATCAGGTTCCTGCCGGCCTGGAGCGAAACGGCCGCCTCTTTTTCCTTGGCGACCTGGCCGGTTCCTGGCAAGCCCATGAGCAAAACGAGAACGACCGATAAGGTCATGATCTGACGGATTCTCGCCGATGTCATTGCGTCCTCCTTATTTGTCTCAGGCGATGGCCACGGGGCTCTTCCGCCTTATATAATGGCCCAGGAGGGGTGTCAAGCCGAATCGGTCCGCGCCATCGGCTTCTCCACAAAGAGGCCCCGGAGTCCCGTAAGTAAATAGATGAACTTCCGACCCCTTTTCCCGTATAATAAAGCAAAAGACAGCGGGCTTTTATTTGTCATGAGCCGATAGACCAAATTTCGACGATTCGAGGGAGGCCATGCTTAGAGACATCATCAAAAAAGAGATCCTGGACAACATCACCAGTCCGAAATTCGTTTTCACCTTCCTCCTCTGCGCCGTCCTCATCCTGCTCTCGGTCTACACCGGAGTCGCGAACTACGGCTCGGAGAAGAAGGAGTTCACGGCGGCGGTGGCCCTGAACAAGAAGAACATGGAGAACCAGCCGAACTACTCATCGCTGGCCGGGATCGGCATCAAGGTCAACAAGCCGCCCCAGGTCCTGGGGACCGTGGTCAACGGCATCGAAGAAGCGGTCGGCCGGGTCGCGCCGGTCAACATCGCCTCCGACCCCAACCTGGTCGACTCCAAGTACGGCAGCAACCCCGTCTTCGCCGTCTTCGGCGCCCTGGATCTGATGTTCATCGTCAAGATTGTCCTCAGCCTCTTCGCCATCCTCTTCACCTACGACACGATCGTCGGCGAGAAGGAGAAAGGGACGCTGAAGCTGGCCCTTTCGAACGACGTCCCCCGGGACCGTCTGATCCTGGGCAAGGCCATCGGCGGCTACATCAGCCTGCTCATCCCCCTGCTCATCCCCTTGGTCCTGAGCCTCATCATCCTGATCATCGCCCCCAACCTCGCCCTGAACGGCGGGGACTGGGCCCGGCTCTTTCTCATCTTTCTGATGTTCTTCCTCTACCTCTCGGTCTTCTTCAGCCTGGGCCTGTTCGTCTCGGCCAGGACGTCGCGCTCCTCGACGAGCTTCCTCGTCCTGCTTTTCCTCTGGGTGGTCTTCGTCATGGTCATCCCCAAGGTCGCGGTCATCACGGCCAGCCAGATCAAGCCCATCCCGTCAGTCCACGAGATCACGGCTAAAAAGGACGCTTTCCTTCAGCAGGTCCAAGTGGAAGGCCAGAAGGGCGTCCAGGACTGGGCCCGGAAGAACGCGGCCGACGCGGCCAAGGACGTCAAGGCCTACCAGGAGAAATTCCGCCAGTTCATCCAGGACTACCAGCAGCAGCTGACGTCCAAGATCGACGAGAACAACGCCGCCCTCGAACGGGATTACCAGCTGAAAAAGAAAGTCCAGCAGAACCTAGCGGTGAACCTATCCCGGATCTCGCCTGCCTCGGCCTTGACCTTCGGCTCCATGACCTTGGCCCGGACGGGCGTCGACGAATACGACCGCTTCCTAGCCTCGGTCCGGGCCTACAAGCCGATCTACACGAAGTGGCTGAACTCGAAGCTCGGCCAGAGCATCAATTTTCAGACGGGGGAGCAGACCAAGATCAAGCTCGACGACATGCCCCTGCATTCGATCGCCCCGGAAAGCCTGGGCAAATCGCTTGTCCGGACCCTACCGGATTATGTCCTGATGGTCGTCATGATCATCATCTTCTTCGTCGGCGCCTATGTCTCCTTCCTCCGCTACGATGTCCGTTAAGGAGTGTCCCAATGCTCGAAGCCATCAACCTGACCAAGAGATATGAAGATGGGCAGCTCGCCCTGGACGATCTGACTTTCAAAGTTGCCCCGGGCGAGATCTTCTGCATGTTCGGGGCCAACGGGGCGGGGAAGACGACGACGATCAACCTTTTCCTGAACTTCATCCCCCCGACCTCGGGCACGGCCCTGATCGAGGGGATCGATGTCGTCAAGGACCCGCTCAAGGCCAAGAAGAACGTCTCCTTTGTCTCGGAAAACGTCATGCTCTACGGCAACTTTTCGGCCATCCAGAACCTGGACTACTTCAGCCGCCTGGCGGGGAAACGCACCCTGACGAAAAAGGATTACGCTGATGTCCTGGGCCGGGTCGGACTCCACAAGGAGGCCTTCGACAAGCGCATCAAGAATTTCTCGAAGGGCATGCGCCAGAAGCTCGGCATCGCCATCGCCCTGCTGAAGGACGCTCCCAACGTCCTCCTCGACGAGCCGACCTCTGGACTCGACCCCCAATCGGGGCGAGAGTTCCTCGAGATCCTCGTCCAGATGCGCGACGCGGGGAAGTCAGTTTTCATGTCGACCCACGACATTTTCCGGGCCAAGCTGATGGCCGACCGGATCGGGTTCATGAGAAAAGGCAAGTTAGTTATGCTGAAGACCGCCAAGGAGCTCGCCCACGAGGACCTGACGGAGCTTTACATCCAGTACATGGAAGAGCAGCCCGGGCAGACGGCCCCGGCCGCCGTCTGAACCGAGGTTCATAGAGGAAAGCACCGTCCGGCCGTTCATTAGCCGTCGGGAGATCCCTCCCGCCCTGTGACCCGAGGGCAAAAGAAACTTGACAAGGCCACCTGTTGGCCTATAATAAAACTGTGAAAACCAAAAGAGTTTTTATAGTTTCTAAACCCCACAATGACCAGGCCCCCGCCCTGCGGGCCAGGATCCTCGGCGCCGGAAAAGAGCTGTTCTTCAGCCGGGGCTTCGTCCGGGTCACGGCCGATGAGATTGCCGCCCAGATCGGCATCAGCAAGGCCACCCTCTACAAGGAATTCGAGAGCAAGGAGGAGATCCTCAGAGCGGTGGTCCGGGACTTCATGAACGAGATCATCGGCCGGGTCGAGGCTCTCATCCATGACGATACGCTGAGCTTCGTCGAAAGGCTGGTCGCCCTCTTCGCCTTCGTCGGCGGCCGCATCTCCCAGTTCGGGCCGCTTCTCGTCCGCGACCTCCAAAAAAGCGCGCCCCTCGTCTGGAAAGAGATCGACGACTTCCGCAGGGACAAGATCCTGACGAACTTCAAGATCATCCTCGCGGCCGGGCACAAGCAGGGCCTTTTCCGCAGCGACATCGACATGGACCTTCTTCTCAGGATGTTCCTCAAGCTCGTCGAAGAATTCGTCAACCCCGCGGAGATCCTCCGTTCGGGGCGAACGCCTGCCGAGACGTTCGAATCGGTCATCAAGGTCTTTTTCCAGGGGATCCTGACGGACCGGGGCCGGCTGGATTTTTCGTCCAGAACCCCGGCCCTTTTTGAGCCCCGCAAGGAGGGCGCGTTATGAAAACCAAGATCCTTTCGGTCTCGTTCGTCCTGCTGGCTTTCCTCTCCTGCTCCGGGAACGGCGCCAAGGACGTGATTTCTGCGTCGGGAACAATCGAGGCGATCGAGGTCAACGTCGCTTCCAAGGTTGCCGGCGAGCTCGAGGAGCGCACGGTCGATGAAGGAGCGAGGGTCCGGGCGGGCGACAAGCTCGCGGAGATCGACCACGCGACCCTCGAGATCCAGCTCCGCCAGGCCGATGCCGGTGTCGACCTGGCCCAGGCCCAGCTCGTCCTCCTCCGGAACGGCGCTCGCCAGGAGGATATCCAGCAGGCCGAGGCGGCCCTCCAGCAGGCCGAAGCGTCCCTCACGGTCGCCGAAAACGATGCTTTGAGGATGCGCGAGCTCGTGAAAACCGGGAGTGTCACGCCGAAACAGAGGGAGGACGCCGAGGCCCGCCTGACGGTCGCCCACGCCCAGCGCAGCGCCGCCGCCGAGGTTTTGAAAAAGACCCGGACGCTCGCCCGTCCCGAAGAGATCCAGGCCGCCGAGGCCCGCCTCGCTCAGGCTCAGGCCGCCGTCGATCTCCTGAAAAAAACGATCGCCGACTGCACGATTACGGCGCCGGTCGGCGGGCTCGTGACTCACAAGGCCGTCGAGGCCGGGGAGCTCGTGAGCCAGGGCGCGACCATCGTGACCATCTCCGAGCTGGACAGCGTGTATGTCATGATCTACGTCACCGAGAAGGAGCTGGGCCGAGTCCGTCTCGGCGATGCCGCCGATATCAAGATCGACGCCTTTCCGGATAAGGTTTTTTCCGGGAAAGTCACCTACATTTCGTCCGAAGCCGAGTTCACGCCCAAGAACGTCCAAACGAAAGAAGACCGGGTCAAGCTCGTCTTCGGGGTCAAGGTCGAGATTGAAAACAGGGAAGGGCTGCTCAAACCCGGGCTCCCGGCCGACGCTACGATCCGGGTCCGTCCCTCGGCCAAGGTCCCGAGTCCGGAAACCTCATGACCGCTTTCGCCGTCGAAACGCAGGGCCTCGGCAAGGCCTTTGGACTCATCGAGGCCGTCCGCTCGCTGGACCTGACCGTCCGCGAGGGGGAGATGTTCGGTCTCGTCGGGCCCGACGGGGCCGGCAAAACGACGACGATCCGGATGCTCTGCGGCATCCTCCATCCGACGTCCGGTCGGGCCTCGGTCCTCGGCTACGACCTCGAGAAGGAAAGCGACCAGATCAAGGACCACATCGGTTATTTTTCCCAGAAGTTCAGCCTTTACGGCGACCTGACCGTCGACGAGAACATCGAGTTTTTCGCCGAGATCCACCTGGTCAGGGATTTCCGGAAGCGGCGCGAGGAGCTCCTCGAGTTCACCCGGCTCGGACCCTTCCGCAAGCGTTTGGCCGACAGGCTCTCGGGCGGGATGCGCCAGAAGCTGGCCTTGGCCTGCACCCTCATCCACACACCCCGGCTCATTTTCCTTGATGAGCCGACGACGGGCGTCGATCCCGTCTCGCGGCGGGACTTCTGGAAAATCCTCTCGAGCCTTCTTCGGTCCGGGATCACGATCGTCATGACCACCCCCTACATGGACGAGGCCGAGCGCTGCTCGCGGGTCGGCCTGCTCAGCGGAGGGAGGCTCCTGGCCGCGGACACGCCCCAGGCCGTCAAGGCCCTGATGCGGGGCGTGGTCGTCGAGATCCTCTGCCCCGAGATCCGCCGGGCCTTCGCCGTGCTGAAGAAGCTTCCCGACGTCCGCGAGGTTCAGCTTTTCGGCGACCGGCTGAACGTGGTCGTCGAGGCGCCGGAGAAAGAGGTCCCTCTCATCGAAGCGGCGTTGGCCGGCGAGGGCATCCCCGTCGTCCAGAAACGCGTCCTCCCGCCGACGCTCGAAAATGTCTTCATTTCCGTCACCCAATCCGCCCCAACGGAGGCCGCCCATGCCTAAAAAACCAACTATCTTCCTGGCCCTTTGGCTTATCCCGCTCGCGACCTGGGCCCAGAAAAAACCCCTTTCGCTCGACGAGGCTGTCGCGGCCGGGCTCCAGGCGAGCCCCGGACTCCACGCCTCTCGGCTGAAGGTCGAATCCTCGGCCTCGAAAACGAGGGAGATCTTGGCCGGCCGGCTGCCTGCGCTCAAGCTCGGCGCGGGGTACACCCGGCTGAGCGAGGTCCCCCCCTTCGAGGTGACCCTCCCGATCTCCCCGAACCCGATCGTCGTTTCTCAGAATTATTTCAACAGCTACAACCTTCGGATCGGCGTCCAGCAGCCCCTGTTCACCGGCTTCCGTCTCGAGGCCGGCACGGAATCGGCCAGGTTCCTCGAAAAGGCCGCGGGCCTGGACCTCGAGAAGGACAGGGCGGAGTTCATTTTCGCCGTCAAGTGCGCCTACTGGGGTCTGGCCAGGGCCGGGGAATTGGAGAAGGTCGTTGCGGAGAATATCAACCAGGTCACGGAGCACCTCAAGGACGTCCGGGCCTTCTTCAGCCAGGGCCTCCTCACGAATAACGAGGTCCTCCGGGCCGAGCTCCAGCTCTCGAACGCGGAGATGATGAGGATCGACGCCCGGAATGCCGTCGAGGTCGCCCGGACCTCGCTCAACAGCCTCATCGGCCTGCCGCTCGAGACCGAAGTGGAATTGACCACTTCGGCCGAAAGCCTGGCCGTGACCCTTCCTCCGGCCGGGGAGAAGGAAGGCGAGGACGAAGCAGCGGCCCGGTCGCTCATCCAGACGGCTCTTGCCGACCGCCCCGAGCTCAAGTCCGCCGATTTCAGGATCAGGGCTTCTGAAGCCGGGGTGAAGGCGGCCAGGTCCGGCTGGTACCCTCAGATTTTTCTTTCCGGAAATTACTATGACCTCAGGCCCAACCCAAGGCTCATGCCCGCCAAGGACGAGTTTTACGGAACGTGGGATGTCGGCATCTCCCTGTCCTTTGACCTTTGGAACTGGGGGCAGACGAAGAGCCAGACCGAACAGGCCCGGGCCCAGCTGGACCAGGCCCGGGACGCCCGAAAGCTCCTGAATGACCAGGCCGTCCTAGAAGTCACTCAGAGCCGGCTGACCCTCGGTCAGGCGTGGCAGAAGACCGGGGTTGCCGGGCAAGCGGTCGCCCAGGCGGAGGAGAACCTTCGCGTCACCCGGGAGAGGTTCAAGCAGGGCCTGGCCTTGAACATCGAAGTCCTGGACGCCGAGGTCTCCCTGCTCCAGGCGAAAATCAACCGGACCCAGGCGGCCATCGATCTGGTCCTGGCCCAGGCCAGGCTTCAGAAGGCCCTGGGACATTGAGCGGGGACCGAGGGGAGCGCCCGCCGTGCCCGAATATTCCATCGAAGTGAAGTCCCTGACCAAGAGGTTCGGCGCCTTCACCGCCGTCGATGGGATTTCGTTCGCGGTCGGCCGCGGCGCGATCTTCGGCTTTCTCGGGGCCAACGGGGCCGGCAAATCCACGACCATCCGGATGCTCTGCGGCCTTCTGAGCCCGACATCGGGGACGGCCTCGGTCGGCGGCTTCGACATCGACCGGCAGCCGGAACGGGTCAAGAGGGTCATCGGCTACATGTCCCAGAAGTTCTCTCTCTACGAAGACCTGACCGTCGCCGAGAACATCCGCTTCTTCGGCGGCGTCTACGGTCTTGCAAAAAGGGCCATCGATTCGAGGATGCCCTGGGTCCTGGAGATGGCCGGCCTCAAGGGACGCGAGCGGAGCCTGACGCGGACCCTCTCCGTGGGCTGGAAGCAGAGACTGGCCCTGGGCTGCGCCGTCCTCCACGAGCCCGAGATCGTCTTTCTCGACGAGCCGACGGGCGGGGTCGACCCGGCCTCGCGCCGGCGGTTCTGGGAGCTCATCAACGAGCTGTCCGAGCGGAAGGTCACGGTCTTCGTCACCACCCACTATTTGGATGAGGCGGAATACTGCAACGACATCCGGCTCATCCACGCCGGGCGGATCGTCGCCGGCGGCAGCCCCCGCGAGCTCAAGGACGAGGTCATCCGCAATCCCATCCTCGAGGTCGCGAGCGACAGGGCCGTCGACGCCCTGGAGATCCTTCAGAAGGAGCCCTGGGTCCTGGAGACATCGATCTTCGGGACGTCCCTCCACGTCAGCGTCGCCGACGAGGAGGAAGGCCGGCGGCTCATCCGGGAGCGGCTGGCCGGCGCGGGCATCGTGCCGGAGCGCATCGACCGGATCGTCCCGTCGCTCGAGGACGTTTTCATCCACAAGATCGAGGAGCAGTCCGGAAGCCGGGGGAGCGGGGAGGCGGCGCCGTGAAGTCCCTGCCGATCGCTTCCGTCGGGCCGGTCATGCGGAAAGAGTTCCGCCAGATCAGGCGGGACAGCCGGTCGCTCATCTTCATGATCTTCCTCCCGGCCTTCCTGCTCCTCATGTTCGGGTTCGCCCTGAACTTCGACGTCAAGCATATCCCCCTCGCCATCGTGGATCAGGACGGGAGCCGCACCAGCCGTGAGCTCGCCGAGAAGTTCCGGACGACGGAGTATTTCGACGTCCAAGCGCAGCTCGACCGGACTGGCGATATCGACGGCCTCATGGCCCGTGAGAAGATCAAGGCCGCTCTGGTCATCCCCGAGACATTCTCGGAGGACCTCCTGGCCGGGCGCAGTCCCTCCGTCCAGTTCCTCATCGACGGCGCGAACGCCATGAGCGGGACGACGGCCGCCGGCTATGCCGCCGCCATCCTGCAGAGCTATTCGCAAAAGGTCACGCTCGCGGCCATGGAGCGCCGCGGGTTCGGGGGCCTGACGCTCCCCCTCAACACCGAAGTCCGGGTCTGGTACAACCCGGAGCTCAAGAGCGCCCGCTTCCTCCTGCCCGGGCTGATGGCCTTCATCCTCATGGTCATCCTGACGACGTCGACGGCTTTCTCCATCGTCCGCGAGAAGGAGCGGGGGACCATGGAGCAAATCAACGTTTCGCCCCTCCGTCCCGCGGCGCTCATCATCGGCAAGATGATCCCCTACGTCCTGATCTCTCTGGCCTCGGCCCACCTTGTTCTCGGGCTGGGCTGGGTCCTTTTCGGCGTGGCCGTCAAGGGGAACTACTTCCTTCTCCTCCTGACCATGATCCTGTTCCTCATCTGCGGGGTGGGGCAGGGGATCCTCGTTTCGGCGATCACCCGGACGCAACAGGTGGCCTTCCTCATCTCCATCCTGACGACGATCCTGCCGACCTTCATCCTGTCCGGATTCGTCTTCCCGGTGAGGAACATGCCAGCTGTCATCCAGGCTATAACCTACCTCATCCCGGCCAAATATTTCCTGGTCGCCCTCCGGGCCATCATCCTCAAGGGGGCGGGACTTGGCGCCTTTTGGGACCAGGTCCTGTCCCTGGCCGGCTTCGGCGTCCTGACCCTCGCCCTGAGCGTCATCATGCTCCGGTCGGGCGGCGAGGACGGGCAGCGAGGGGGGAGGAGGGCGCGGTGAAGGCCATCCTGTCCATCCTCCGGAAGGAATTCCTCCAACTCCGGCGGGACCCGAAGCTGTTCCCGGTCATTTTCATTTCCCCGATCCTCCAGCTTCTCCTCCTGGGGTATGCCGCGAACCTCGACGTCAAGAACATCCCTTCGGTCATTTGCGACATGGACCGCTCGGCGGCCAGCCGCGCCTTCCTCGACGACTTCGTCAACTCCGGATATTTCTCGGTCGAGGCCCGAGTCGGGCGGATGGACGAGATCGACCGCTACCTCAATCACGGCGATGCGGCCATGGCCTTCGTCATCCCCCGGGGGTTCGGCGACAAGGTCGCCGCGCGGCGGGAGGCCTCGGTCATGATCATCGCCGACGGGTCGGAGAGCCAGTCGGCGTCGATCGGCGTTAATTACGCGACGATGATCGCGGCCAGGTTCACGCAGAAGATCATTTTCGAGACCTTCGAGCGGGCCAGGGGCCTCGGCCTGAAGCCCGTCCTTGTCAACGCCGAGGTCCGGGTCTGGTACAACCCGGAGCTCAAGAGCCGGAATTTCATGGTCCCCGGCGTCCTGGGACTCATCCTGATGATCATAACCACGTCGCTGGCTTCCCTGGGGATCGTCCGGGAGAGGGAGACGGGGACAATGGAGCAGCTCATCGTGACTCCGATCCGGCCATACCAGCTCATTATCGGCAAACTCCTGCCATTCGTCCTCATCGGGCTCGTCGACGCGACCTTCGTCATCGCCGTGGCCAGAGGCTGGTTCGGCATCCCCGTCCGGGGCAGCGTCGCGCTGTTGTTCGCCCTTTGCCTGGCCTTCATGCTCAACACGCTCGGCACGGGCCTGTTCATCTCGACCATCTCCAAAACGCAACAACAGGCCATGCTGACGTCCCTGTTCTTCATCATGCCCCAGATCATGCTCAGCGGCTTCGTCTTTCCCATCGAGAACATGCCCAAGGTCTTTCAATACCTGACGACGATCATCCCGATCCGCTATTTCTTCGTCATCATCCGGGGGATCATGCTCAAGGGCGCGGGCTGGCCCGAGCTCTGGAGCCAGGCCGCGGCCCTCCTGGCTCTAGGGACGGTAATCCTTGGCCTGAGCGTCGCCCGCTTCCACAAGAAGCTGGATTAGAGGGCGGCGGAAAAGTTCAGCCGCGGGCTTCGACTTCGCCGGAGAAGAGGTTGAAGTCATCGGAAACCCTCTCATCGACGGGGGGGGCGGCTTCTCGTCCCAGGCTGTTTCCGCAGATAAATGGCGTTAGGGGTGGGCCGGGTGGGCTGCGTCCGGCGGAGCCGGTCTGAGGATGTCAGGCGGCAGCGTCCGACCTTTTTCAGCGTTCACGTAGATCCCGGCGACCGCCAGGTAAAGGACGATGGGAATGAACTGGGATCTCGGAATGGGGGCCACGAGCAGAAACGTAGAGGCCGAGGCCAGCATGGCCGAGAAGGGGCGCAGTCTGGGGGCCGCCAGGACCGACAAAGCGAGAAGGGCCAGCGCGATGGCGGGATAGAGACCGCTCGCGCCGACCCAGCTGAAGAATCCCGAGAGGACATTGGGGAAAAACGTCGTCATGGTGTCCCGGCTCTTGAGAATGAGGTTGAAGAGGATGGTGCTCTTGAAAACGGCCCTGACCCCATACGGAACCATGATCAAAACCGCCGTCGCCACAGCGAGGCCCGCGTCGGCCGCGATATCGATGAGCGACTGGAGCCTCTTCGCCTCGAACTTGTTCCAGTAGTAGGCGGCCATGATGGGGGCGATCAGGAACTTGGTCATCAAGCCGATCCCGAAAAGAACGGCGATGATGACCCGGTATTTCGTTTGAGGCCGGTCCTTTTCTTTCCTGATGGCCCAGAGGATCAGAGCCAGGGCGAGGAACGTCATGGCCGAATTGATATGGATTTCGGCGAACAGAAAAATCGGGAAAAAAGGCCACAGATATTTCCGCCGGATCTCGGGGAATGTCCGGATGAAAACCCAACAAACGAGACCGCGGAGAAGAAGGAAGACGATCGTCAGGATCCCAATATTCCAGCGCCCCGCGAAGAGACGGGCCAGGAAGTAGGGATAGATTTCCATGGGAGGGTAGTTGAAATTCCCGTAAACGGTCTGCGAAGACTCCCCCCGGTGGAAGATCGTCCCGCTCGTGTAGGGGTTCTGCCCGTTCCGCATCGCGACGAAAGCCGTGTCGTAATGATAGACGATTTCGGCATCGGGATGGATCGTCAAGAATCCCAAGACGCCGAGGCCAAGGCCGACAAGCACGACGGCCGCCAGGAATCCCTTCCGGAACACCCACTCCGGCCTGACGCGATAAAGAAACCAAACGAAAAGCAAGGAAAACGTCAAGTTGACCATGAGATGATATGCATGCCCATGGGGAATAGGCTTGAGGATCGCCATCAACAGGGAAAACAAGAAACAAAGGATGAGCGCGGTGGGGACGAGATAGTTTTTTCCGATGATCCTCAGCCGCTCCTGGAGCGCCGAATGCCGAGGTCCTTGATTCACGGGATTCCTGCCCCAGCGCCAGGCCTGCTAGCGCTGACTCTCTTTTCTTTGTCGCCGGCGGAGAAGCCAGAAGACGAGGAGAAGGGCCAGGGCCGCGAGAACGGCCGGGGCGACGACGGCGATGAAGGTCGTCACTCCGGAAACGACATCTTCGGCCAGACTGACGGCCGGATTGGCCGTGCCCAGAGTGCCGGCCGTGACGGCGGGACGGGCCGTGGCCTTGACCGTATGGACGCCGCCTGCGATGAGCAGGCCGCAGACCATGGCCAGCACCGGGCTCAGGTTGCTGATCACGTTCCCGCTCGCGGCGAAGAGGACGGCCCCGGCGGCGGGCCGGATGACGGTCTGGATCACGTCGTTGACGGTGTCGACCGCCGGGATCTTATCGACGGTGATCTCGATCGCCAGCAGGACGGCGAGGATGACGAGCACCTCCGGATGGGTCAGAGCGCTCCAGGGCGTCTTGAGAGCGATGAAGTGGGTGTACCGGGCCAGCAGGCCGACGATCAGCAGGGGCAGATAGGCGTTCAATCCCGTCGCGGCGGCCAGGCCGAAAGCCGCTAGTAACCCCGTCATTTCGTATAACCCCCAGCTCTTGATACGGGATAATCCAAAACAGGCCGCAGGATTATTTCGGGATCTTCAGCTTCTGGCCGACCTTGATGAGGTCCGGGTTGCTCAGGATATCCCTGTTGGCGTCGAAGATCTTCGGATAGAGGCTCGCCTTCCCATAGAAGCGCTGAGCGATGGCGCTGAGCGTATCACCCGGTTTGACGTCGTAGAGCGTCTCCGGCGCCGCAGCCGCGGCCGGCGGCGCGGCCGGGGTTTCCAGAATCCGGATCCTGTTGATGGTGTTTTCTGTAACGACCATTTTGTTGAATTCGACCATGATCCGGCCTTTGGCGTCCAGGCTGTCGGCCTGTCCCTCCAATGTCACGACCTTCCCCTCGACCGTGGCCTGAAGGTCCCGGACGCCGGGGACGGCGCCGCGGACAGCCATCACCGCGTCCTGGACTTTCTCGTTGAAAGACTTCCCGAAGAGACCCATCATGCTCCTCCTTTAATCGAATGGTGCCTCCGGAGATCAGGTCCTGCCCGGTTCTCAGGATGGCGCGCTTATTATCTCATTAAAGCAGGTCAGAATCAAAACCGTTCGGCCTCCGCGGATCCGAACGCCCAGGCGGACGACAGGCCCGGATGCGGGTCTCCAGCACCTTGACAGCCCCGGGCCCCGGGGCTATGATTTTTGGAAAGCGGCTTCGGAAGGAAACCAATGCCATGAGACGAACCCTTCTCCCCATTTTGGTCATCTGTCTGCTCATCATGGGCTGCCGCCAACGACAGGAGCCCGGCCCCGCGGCCAAGCCGGCTGCCACGGCGGTCTCATCGGGTTTGCAAGCCGGTCCGGCTGATCCCGGAAAGTTCGTGACCGTCCGGGACGGGAAATTTATTTTGGACGGTCAGCCCTACCGTTTCGTCGGTGCCAATTTCTGGCAGGGAATGAATTTGGCCTCGAGCGGCCCGGGCGGCGACAGGACCCGGCTCCTTCAGGAGCTGGATCGCCTTCGCGAGCTCGGCGTGATCAACCTGCGCGTCGTGGCCGCCTCCGAGGGGCCCAATACCGAACCCCATCGGATCGTCCCCGCCCTGATGCTCTCCCCGGGAGTCTACGACGAGAAGCTCCTCGACGGCCTGGATTTTCTCCTGGCCGAGATGGGCAAGCGCGGGATGCGGGCCGTGATGGTTCTCAATAATTTCTGGCAGTGGTCCGGCGGCATGGCCCAGTACGTTTCGTGGCACGAGAAGACGCCCATCCCGTATCCGGGAGACTATGAGGTCTTCATCAACTTTTCGGCGAAATTCTACGCCTGTGCCGAGTGCCAGAGGTGGTTCCGCAACCACATCGCGATGCTCGTCGCCCGCACCAATCCGTATGCCGCCTTGAAATACCGGGACGACCCCGCAATTTTTTCTTGGGAGCTGGGGAATGAGCCGAGGCGATATCCCCAGAGCTGGATCGATGGGACAGCCTCCTACATCAAGTCTCTCGACCCTCATCATATGGTCACGACGGGGTCCGAAGGGGCTCCGCCGGAGGAGCCGACCCAGGATTTCGTCAAGACCCACGGCGGCCCCGATATCGATTACGTCACCATCCACATCTGGCCGCAGAATTGGGGCTGGTTCGATCCTCAAAACCCGTCGATGTACAAATCGGCGGAAGCCAAGGCGATGGCCTATTTTCAAAAGCATGCCAAGGAGGCCGCGGCCCTGCGGAAACCGCTCGTCCTCGAAGAATTCGGGTTGGCCCGCGATTGGGAGCCGGTCCACGACAACTACAACCCGGCTTCTCCGACAACCTACAAGGATCTCTTTTACGCGGCCCTCTATAAACAGGTCGAAGATTCGATAGCGGCCGGCGGCCCGGCGGCGGGCGACAACTTCTGGGCCTGGGCGGGGAAGGCGCGGCCGGGCCTCCCGTGGGTCGGCGACCCGCCGCACGAACCCGCCGGCTGGTATTCCGTCTATGACACCGATGCCTCGACCCTAGCTATCGTCTCGGCCCATGCCAAAGACATGGCCAGGCGTTCAAAATAGGGGACAAGCATTGAGCTGCACCCAGCCCGGGATCAAAGGACGAGCGTCGGGCCGCCTAAGGAAAGGCAGAGGAAGACAGTCGGGATGATCATGACTCATCACGCGTCCCCGAGGCATAGGCAGGATGGGGCGAAAAGCGACGGGATTTCGATTGTCATCGCGGCCGACTGGGCGCCGATCAGAGCCCTGGAGCCCGTGGTCCGCTCGGCCCCCGATACCGTCTACGGAGATATGCTGCCCGTCCTTCGCGGCGCCGACCTCAGGGTCGTCAACTGCGAATGTGCACTGACGGCGGCCCGGAAGCCCGTCTGGAAGAGCGGCGCGGTCTTCAAGGGCCTGCCCGCCCATCTCGCCGGCTTGACCCGGGTTCCGTTCGAGGTCGCCTGCCTGGCGAACAACCATGTTTTCGACTACGGGGTCAGGGGTTTCCGGGATACGCTGGATCTCCTCCGTCGGAACGGGATCCGGACGGTCGGCGCGGGCCTCAGCTTTAAAGAGGCCTTATCGCCGCTGACCGTCCACGTGAGGGGGACGAGGGTCACGATCTTGAACTTCAGCGAGGGGGAGGACCTCACGGCCTCCCGGGGCGGGCCTGGCGTGTGCGGCTGGGAGATCGACCGGCTTCTTCCGCTCGCCCGGAGATCCAAAAAGCGGGGGGACTTCGTCATCGCCGTGGGGCACGCCGGCCTCGAATACATTCCTTTTCCTCCTCCTTACGTTGTCGAAGCCTACCGGGCCCTGGCCGAGGCCGGGGCGGACTGCGTCATCGGCCACCACCCCCATGTCCCGCAGGGCCTGGAAGTCCGGGGCGGACGGCTGATCCTCTACAGCCTGGGCAATTTCGTTTTTTACCAGCCGTCCGAACTGTATTATCGAAGGACCGGATTCTGCCTCCAGATCAACGTCCGGGGGAATTGCCTGTCCTCCTACGGATTGCACCCTTACAGGATCACGGAACGGGGGCTACGCAAGCTCGGCCGTCGTGAGGAGACAGAGCTTCTCGGCAAGCTCGGCCGCATCTCGGAACCCCTGAGATCCGCTTCAGGGATCGCCGAAGCCTGGCAGGCCTACCTCGCCTACTACGGGCCCGGCGGCTTCAAGAAAGAAGTCCTCGGCATCCTGGAGAAGATGGAATCCGAACCGCGGAAAGGCGCGGCGATGTTCCGGAACAGAATCACGACGCTCCAGCATTCCGAACTGTGGCGGGACGTCCTGACTCGGTTCATGGCTGAGAAGGAAAGCCCTGTCCCGGCCGGGATGACACGGCTCATCGAGGAGTGGTTCACGAAAACTACGCCCTCCGGAAGCGTCTAAAGGCCGCAGCGTCGGCGGGCGGATTCGATGATCGCGCCGATGAGCCGGCGATAGTCCTCCTCTTCCCCTAGCGGCGACGCGTGGTAGAGCGTGTAGATCTGTGGGGCCCAGCTCTTGTGGGGCTTGAGCCCGGGGATGCCGTTGACTTCGATGATCCGGAGTCGGCCGGCCGCGTCGACCCTCATGTCGATGCGGACGTGATCCAGGCACCTCATTGTCTCGGCGGCCTTGTCGCACAGCCGCCGCGCTTCCTCCGTTCTCTCCCCCGCCAGACTGATCCTCGTCAGGCCGACGCCCCGGAGGTCCGTCCGGAGAATCCGATAGTTCTTGTAGTGCTTCTCTTCGACCGAGACCAGCCCGGGCAGGCATTCCCGGGTTTCCCCGTTGCCCAGAACCAGGGCCGTGTATTCGGCGCCAGGCAGGAATTCCTCGACCAGAGCGGGCTGGTCGAACTCCCGCTCGACGTAGCCCACGCGCCGTCCGAGCTCCTCTTCGTTGTGGACGACGCTCTCGTCTGAGATGCCGACCGACCGGGATTCGCAGATGGGCTTGACGAAAGCCGGGTAGGTGACCGGAGTGACGTCGTCTCCCGTCTGGAGCAGGATATGGGCGGGGACGGCGACACCGCCGGCGGCCAGGATCTCGTGGGTCTGGAACTTGTCGATCATGGCCTTCATGGTCCGGCTGTCCGAACCGATGTAGGGGATCTTCCGGGCGTCCAGCTCATCGGCCACCCATATCCCGGCCGAATTCCTGCCGATGAACTTCTCGTTGGGCGTGATGTGGTAGAGGGCGCTCCAGACGATGTCGAAGTCGGGCCGGTCGATGAGGCGGAAGAATTCCGCTTCATCGGCGATATAGGCGATCCGCGTCGGGCAGCCCCAGGACTCGGCGGCTTCCCGGACGGACTCCGTGACCTTCATGTCCCCCCAGCCCTGGGCATCTCCTCCGGGGCCTGTCAACAGGACGATTCTCATGGCGCTTCTCCGTCAAAAAAGTTCGGGGATCAGAGTGTATTCGATCAGGGCGCGGGCCGTCCGGGCGGACACGGGCTCAAGCCGCCGGGCCACGGCCCTTCGCTGGGCTTCGGCGAGCTCAACCTTGGAAATGACTTTCACCGCGATATCCGCCTCGGTGCCCTCCGGCCTCCGGTCTCCCAGTCCGGCCGTCAGGCTCCTGACGAGATGCTCGTTGGGATCGAGGACCTCGATCTTGGCCCCGGTCCGCCGTTCGAGCGATGCCCGGAAGATATCCGCGATATAGGAATAATGGGTGCAGCAAAGACCCGCGTAAAGGGTGCCGTCGACCTTTATTCCTTGAATGGCCCGGGAGACGCACTCCTCGACCAGGCCGGCCAAGCCGGGGGAATCGGGATCTTTGTCGATGGCCCCCGCCAGCCCGTGACAGGCGGCCGCGAGGACGCGCCGGGCGTCGATCCCTCTCCGGATCAACCTGCGGACGTGTTCCCCCGACTCGATCGTCGTCCGCGTCCCGAAAAGCACGAGGATGCCCTTGGGGTCCCGCGTCAGGGCTTCGTGAAAGAGGTCGATTCCCTCCTCGATGATGCCGGCCACGGGGACCGTTGGCGCCCGGCTGAATTCGGTCAGGTCATAGAGGATGGACAGGGTATTGCAGGCGATGAGGATGAGGCCGGGCCGGAAGGCCGTCATCGCGGCGAGGGCCTTGTCGAGAACGGCGGCGCGGGAGGCGATGTCCGAAAGATCGTTATATCCGCCCCGGGAGTCTGGCCAGGCATTCACGTAGACGAGGCGGTTGGCCCAGTTCCCGGGGGCGCCGCGCAGACGCTTCTCCAGCTCGGAGCATATGGACAACCCGCCCAGGCCCGAGTCGGTGATCACGATGCGCCAATCGCTTTTCCCGCCGAGGAGGTCAGGGAGGCTTCTCATCGGCGCCGGCATCTCATTCGGCCGCGTTCGGCGCGGCGTTCGGGTCTTCGAGGAAATCCTGGCGGATCCGGTCGAGGAGGCGCGGCTCGGTCAAGATGCGGAAGCCCGCGCAAGCCAGGAAGAAGACGCCGTCGAGGAGGGCGCGCTCGCCGCTGGCCCCCACGGCGTCCCGGGCGAATTCCTCGGTGTGGATAAGGAAATCACTGGCTTTGACCATTGGCTCGATCGTCGGGACGACCTGGGACACGTTGGCCAGGTCGGTCGAACCATAGGATTCCCGTGTTTTCCTGGGCTCAGACCGCCCGCGGTCCTCGAACAGCCCCGCGAACAGGTCCTCCAAGGCGGGGTTTCGCCGGAAGGTCGTCACGCCGGGCCCGGGCTCGGTGACCTGGCACCGGCATCCGGTGGCCGCCGCGGCCGCCTGAGCCAGGGCCGTGACCTGTTCGAAGAGCCCCTCGAGCTTCGGCAAGGTGTCCGCCCGGAGCGAGAACCTGCCGCGGGAATAGTCAGGGATGATGTTCGGCGCCTGCCCTCCCTCCTCGATGATGCCGTGGAAGAGGCAGCCCGCGGGAAGCTTGGTTCGGGGCAGAGCCGCCGAATGGTAAAAGAGGACGAGCGCGTCCAGGGCATTGATCCCTTCCCGCGGCGCGGCCGCGGCATGAGCCTTCTTGCCGAAGTATTCGACGACGAGCGTGCGCCGGGCCATGGCCTGGCCGACGACCGTGTCCAGCGCGTGCGGGTGGACCTGGAGGACAACGTCGGAATTCTCGAAGACGCCGTCCTGGATCATCCGGACTTTGCCGCTGCCCCTTTCCTCGGCGGGCGTTCCGACGACCTCGATCGTGCCGCCGACCTCGGGGCCGATGACGGATTTGAGGACGACGGCGGCGTACGTCCCGGCGGCGGCGATGATGTTGTGTCCGCAGGCGTGGCCGAGGCCGGGCAGAGCGTCCATTTCGGCCGTGAACGTCACCCGGGGCCGGCCGGCGGCGAGCCTGGTAACGGCCCGGAACGAGGTCGGGAGGGAACTCGTCGCCGGGGATACGGTGAAGCCCTCGGCCGAGAGGACGGACTGGAGCAGGTGCGACGTCCGGACTTCCTGGAAAGCCAGCTCGGGGTCGGCATGGATGCGCCGGCTCAGGCCCAGGATGTCGGCCCGGCGGCGTTCGATCTCCTTCGCGATGTCGGCGCACGTCATCATGTTTTTTTCGCCTTATGATAATTCAAAATGAAAAACCAAGTCAAAGCCGGATCAGACGACGAGCATGCAGTCGCCGTAGGAAAAGAAGCGATAGCTTTCATGGACGGCTTCCCGGTAGGCGCGCATGATCAGATCGTGTCCGGCGAAGGCCGCGACGAGCATCAGGAGGGTGGATCTCGGCAGGTGGAAGTTCGTCAGCAGCCGGTCGACGACGTGGAATTCATAACCCGGATAGATGAATAAGGATGTCGAGCCGCGGCCGGGGCGGAGCTCCCCGTCGCGCCAGGCGCTTTCGAGGGTCCGGACGACCGTCGTCCCGACCGCGGTGACCGGCCGCTCGTCCGCTTTGGCGGCCTTGATGCCCCGCGCCGCGGCGGGCGATATCGAATACCATTCCTCGAGCATCCTGTGCTCGGCCACGACCTCTGCCCGGACTGGCTGGAAGGTCGCCAGGCCCACCTCGAGGGTCACTCGCCGGACTCCGATGCCTTTGGCTTCGAGCTTCCTGAACAGATCCTTCGTGAAATGGAGCCCGGCCGTGGGCGCCGCGATGGCCCCTTCTCTCCGGGCGAAGACGGTCTGGTACCTGTCGAGATCCTCAGGCCGAAGCCGGCGGTCCTCCGGGCCCCGCTTGATGTACGGTGGCAGGGGAGCGTAGCCGATCGTTTCGAGCTCGGCCCGGACATCCGGCCTCTCGAAGCGGAGGACCCGTTTCCCTTCTTCCCCGACCTCCTCGACAAAGGCCTCGAAGCCCGGGGCGAAGCGGATCTTATGTCCTTTTTCGAGCTTGCGGGCCGGCCGGCACAGCACTTCCCAAAGGCCGGGCCCGCGTTCCTTAAGGAACAGGAACTCGATCTTTGCCCCGCCGTGTTCGCCCCAGGCCCTTGCGGGAATGACTTTCGTATCGTTGAGGACGAAAAGGTCGCAGGCCGCGAAGAAACCGGGGAGTTCCTTGAAAAGGCCGTGGCGGATCCGGCCGGTCGTCCTTTCGACGATCATCATCCGCGAGTCGTCCCGATGGGGGAGGGGGTGCTGGGCGATGAGCCCCGGCGGCAGGTCGTAGTCGAAATCCGAGACCCGCATCCTCAGTCTTTGAACAGCTTCTTCTGGCCGGCGGGCCGCGCCTTCCCGTCGGCCTTTCCGGCCGCGTGCGCCCGGGAACCTTCGAATTCGTAGCCTAGGTGGGCGTAGGCCCGCGGGGTGATCACCCGGCCGCGGATCGTCCGGTCAAGGAAGCCGATGCGCATGAGGAAGGGTTCGTAGATGGACTCGATCGTGTCCTTCTCCTCGTCGATGGCCGCGGCGATGGTGGCGATCCCGACCGGCCCGCCGCCGAAGTTCTCGATGATGGTCGTGAGGATCTTCCGGTCGACGTCGTCGAGGCCCAACGAATCGACCTCCATCATGTCCAGGGCCTTCCGGGCCTCCTTGGCGGTGATGACGCCGTCGCCCTTGACGTCGACGTAATCGCGGACCCGCCGCAGCAGGCGGTTGGCCACGCGCGGCGTCCCCCGCGACCTGAGGGCGATCTCGCCGGCGCCGTCGCCGTCGATCTTGACCTTGAGGATCTTGGCCGACCGCTGGATGACCTGCTTCAGGTCATCGTCCTTGTAGTAGTCGAGGCGGTGGATGATGCCGAACCGGCCCCGGAGAGGCGCCGTGATCCGGCCCGCCCGGGTCGTCGCCCCGATCAGGGTGAACTTCTTGATCTTGAGCTTGTGACTCCTGGCGCCGGGGCCCTGGCCGATGACGATGTCCAGGCTGAAGTCCTCCATGGCCGAATAAAGGATCTCCTCGACCGAGGGCTGGAGGCGATGGATCTCGTCGATGAACAGGACCTCTTTCGTCTGCATGTTGGTCAGGATGGCCGACAGGTCGCCGGTCCGCTCGATGACCGGGCCCGCGGTCGGCTTGATGGTGACACCCATCTCTTTGGCGATGAGGTAGGCCAAGCTGGTCTTGCCCAGCCCCGGGGGACCGTAGAGAAGGACGTGATCGAGCTGCTCGCCGCGCTTCTTCGCCGCCTCGATGAAGACCCTGAGGTTGGCCTTGACGGTCAGCTGGCCGACGAACTCATCAAAGGTCCGGGGCCTGAGGCTGTCCTCGAAAAGGACGTCCTCCTTGGTCCGGATGGGGCTGAGGATCGCGGGCATGGCTATTAATTACTATATTTTCGCCAGGCGCTTCAAGCAGTCTCTGAGGAGCTTTTCGAATCCCGCGCCGGATTTCTGGGCGCCCATGGCCTGATCCGCGACCTGTTCGACCTCCTTGCGCCGGAAGCCCATGTTAAGGAGGGCGGAAACGAGGTCCTCCCTCTCCGGCGATCCCTTGGCCGCCAGGAGCTTCTCCTTCTTTTCGAGCTTGTCCTGGAGTTCCATGGTGATCCGGAGGGCCGTCTTCTTCCCGATGCCGGGGACGAGCGCGATCCGGGCGACGTCGCTCTTGCGGATCGCCTCCTCGAGGTCCCCGGGCTCGATGCCGGAGAGGATGTTCATGGCCAGCTTCGGCCCGATCCCGGAGATCCCGATTAGCTTGAGGAACATATCCTTCTCTTCTTCCGCGGCGAAGCCGAAAAGGGAGAGGGAATCATCGGTCATGTGGGTGTAGATGAGGAGCTCGGCCGGTTCCCGGACCTCGCCGAGCTTGAAATAGGTGCTGAGGGGAATCGTGGCGCGGTAGCCTACGCCGCCGGTCTCGATGATGACCTGGCCGGGGGATTTGGAGATGAGGATCCCTTTGAGATAGGCGATCATGACGGGTCCGGTCCCTCCATTTTGATCTGGGAGAGCCGGCAGTTGAGGTGGCAGATCGCGGCGGCCAGGGCGTCGGAGGCGTCGAGCGGGATCCTGTCGTCATCGAGGCCGAGGAGCGCCTGGACCATGGTCTGGACCTGCTCTTTGTCCGCCTGGCCGTAGCCGGTCACGGCCTTCTTGATCTCCAGGGCCGAGTATTCGTAGAAGCCGCAATCCGTCCCGGCGATGGCGACGAGGACCGCCCCCCGGACCTGTCCGAGGAGCATGGCCGTCTTCACGTTCTTGGCGTAGAAAGGGTTCTCGATGGCCGCCTCGTCCGGCCCGTAGTCCCGGATGAGCTTCTCGATCTCCTCACGGATCTCGTTCAGCTTCCTGAAAAAGGGGAGGCCGGAGATGGGCTTGATGACGCCGTAGGCGACGGGCCTGGCCCGGTCGCCGTCGTTCTCGATGATCCCGAACCCCGAGGACTGAAGGCTTGGATCGATCCCGAGAACCCGCATGGACCTTGAACGGCCGTCAGCCGGCTTGGGAGAAGCTGGCGATCTCCTCTTCGGAAATGTCGAAATTGGACGAGACGTTCTGGACGTCGTCGTGGTCCTCGAGCTCCTCCATCAGCCGGAGGACCTGATGGGCTTCCTTGCCCTCGACCTTGATGTAATTCTGGGGAAGGTAGCCGACGTCGGACGAGGAAATCTCGATATTGTTCTTCTTGAGGGCCTCGAGGACGGCCTCATATTTTTCGGGGGAGGTCGTGATCTCGAAGAGTGAACCGTCGTCCCTGAGGTCGTCGGCGCCGTTCGACAGGGCGATATCCATGAGCTGGTCCTCATCGGCCTTGCCTTTTTCGACGTCGATGTAGCCCATGCGCTTGAACATCCAGGCGACGCATCCGGTTTCTCCGATCCGTCCGCCGTTCTTGGCGAAGACATGCCGGAGCTCGGAGACCGTCCGGTTCTTGTTGTCGGTCACGGCCTGGATGAAGATGGCGACCCCGCTCGGACCGTAGCCCTCGTAGGTGACTTCCTCGTACGCGGCGCCCTCGAGCTGGCCGGTGCCCTTCTGGATGGCCCGCTTAATGTTGTCGGCGGGCATGTTCATGGCCCGGGCGTCGTTGACGGCTTTGCGGAGGCGGGGGTTCTTGTCGGAGTCCCCTCCGGCGGCCCGGGCGGCCATGCTGATCTCGCGGATCAACTTGGTAAAGACTTTGCCCCGCTTGGAGTCAGCCGCGGCCTTTTTATGCTTGATGGAAGCCCATTTGGAATGTCCGGACATCGTCCTCTCCTTAATCTTTCGAGCCTCAAAATCTTAACATAAATAACGGACCGGTGCAAACGGCCGGGCAAGGCGGGCCTTTTCGAATAAAAGCGGATTTTTCTTGGTTGGACGTCCGCCGGTCGGGGCCTGCCGGAAACCAAATAATATAAAATATATAGGAATTGTAAAGTATTGGCCGGCATGCTATAATCCTTCCGTTGAAGGAGGTTGGCATGAAAACCAACATGGGCGGCTTGGACCGTATCCTGTGCCTGATCTTGGTGATCGTCGTGGGCGTTCTGTTCTTCACCAAGCAGATCACGGGAACCGCGGCCATCATTCTGGGCGTCCTCGCCGTCGTCTTTGTCCTGACCAGCCTCGTCGGCTTCTGCCCGATCTACGTTCCGCTGGGCATCTCGACGAAGAAGAAGGTCCGGAGCTGAGGCCCGGCGGCGACGGATGTCCGACAAAGAGGGATCCCGCCGAGTTGACCTCCCCATCCTTGGGATGAGCTGCGCCGGGTGCGCCGCCAACGTCGAGCGCGGCCTGCGGGACGTCCCCGGCGTCCAGGAGGCCAACGTCAACTTCGCCACGGCCCGGGCGGCCGTTTTTTTCGACCCGGCGCGCGCCAACACGGAAATCCTTGTTAAAGCGGTCAGGGAAGCCGGGTACGACGTGGCTGCGAGCATCGATACGGAGAAGCTCCTCAGGGAAAAAGAGTATACATCCGTCCGGAACAAGGTCATCGCTGGAGGGATCCTGGCTGCCCTGATCTTCCTGGGCAGCATGAGGCACTGGTTCCCCTGGGTGCCGGCCTTCCTCCAGAATTTCTTCGTCCTCTGGGCCCTGGCGACCCCCGTCCAGTTCGTCATCGGCGCCCAGTTCTACCGCGGCGCCTGGGGCGCTTTCCGGCACCGGACCGCGGACATGAACACCCTCATCGCCGTCGGCACGTCCGCCGCTTATTTTTACAGCGCGGCGGCGACCCTTTTTCCCTCGCTTTTCCGCTCGGCCGGAGTCGCTGCGGACGTCTACTTCGACACGTCGGCGGTCATCATCGTCCTCATCCTCTTCGGCCGGATGCTCGAGGCCCGGGCCAAGGACCGGACGTCGGAGGCCATCAAGAGGCTCATGGGACTTCAGCCCAATACGGCCCGCGTCCTGAGGGACGGCGCCGAAGGGGATATCCCGATCGATGAGGTCCTCGTGGGCGACTCCGTCATCGTCCGCCCGGGAGAGAAAATCCCCGTGGACGGGACCGTTCTCGAAGGCCGGTCGGCCGTCGACGAATCGATGATCACCGGGGAGAGCCTGCCGGTGGACAAGGGGCCGGGAGACGCGGTCATCGGGGCCACCCTCAACAAGCTGGGGAGCTTCACCTTCCGGGCCGCGAAGGTCGGCAAGGACACGGCCCTGGCCCAGATCATCAAGCTCGTGGAGGATGCCCAGGGGACCAAGGCTCCGATCCAGCGGCTCGCCGACCGGATCGCCGGCTATTTCGTCCCGGTCGTGATCTCCATCGCCATCGCTACCTTCGTCATTTGGTTCGACTTCGGGCCGTCCCCCCGCCTGACCTTCGCCCTCCTGAATTTCGTGGCCGTTATGATCATCGCCTGTCCCTGCGCCTTGGGCCTGGCAACCCCGACGGCCGTCATGGTCGGGACGGGAAAGGGGGCCGAGCGAGGAATCCTCATCAAGAGCGGCGAAAGCCTGGAAACGGCCCATCAGATTGACACCGTCATCTTCGACAAGACCGGGACCCTGACCAAGGGCGAGCCCGAAGTCACGGACGTCATCCCCGCCGCGGGATACCTCCCCGATAAGGTCCTGGCCTTGGCCGGGAGCGCCGAGCGAATGTCGGAGCATCCCCTGGGCCAGGCCATCGCCCACAGGGCCCGGGAAACGGGCATCTCCCTTGACGCGCCGTCCGAATTCCGGGCCCTGGAAGGCCTGGGCGTCGAGGCCCTGGTTTCTGGGCAGAGGGTCGTGGTCGGAAGCCTCAAGCTGGCCCTCCAGGCGGGGGCCGATCCGGGCAGCCTCGTTATCCGGGCCGAGGAGCTGGCCCTCGAAGGAAAGACGAGCGCTTACGTCATCGCCGGCGGGAAGCCTGCCGGGCTCCTGGCCGTCGCCGACACTCTCAAGGGAAGTGCCGCGCCCGCCGTCGGCAAGCTCATAAAAATGGGGCTCAACGTCGTCATGCTCACGGGTGACGGCCGCGGGGCGGCCCAGGCGATGGCCCGGAAAGCCGGCATCGCCACCGTCATCTCTGAGGTCCTGCCGGGCGAGAAGGCCGGTGTCGTCAGGAAGCTCCAGTCGGAGGGCCGGAAGGTGGCCATGGTGGGCGACGGGATCAACGACGCACCGGCCCTGGTCCAGGCCGATCTCGGGATCGCCATCGGCACCGGGACCGACGTGGCCATGGAATCGTCCGACATCACCCTGATCTCGGGCGATCTCGGGGGCGTCCCCGCGGCCATCGAGCTCAGCCGCCGGACGATCCGGACCATCCGGCAGAACCTCTTCTGGGCCTTCTTCTACAACGTTATCGGGATTCCCGTCGCGGCCGGGGCCCTGTACCCCTTTTTCGGTGTCCTCCTCAACCCCATGATCGCTTCGGCGGCCATGGCCTTCAGCTCCGTTTCGGTCGTCTCCAATTCCTTGCGGCTCAGGCGCGCCAGGATCTGAACGGGAGGGAAGTCATGGCGGAGAAGATCATCGTCACGGCGGCCGGACTCCTCCTCATCGCGGGAGTCAACTGGTATTTTCTTATCTCCGGCCGGAAGAGGCTGGGCCGCCGCTGATCAGAATTTGAACCGGAGCGTCAGGCTCAGCCTGAGATAGGACGGGTCGATCCTGATCGTGCCCAGGCTGAGGGCGCTCTCGATCGGCTCGACGGGGTCGGTCAGCCCCCGGTTCGGCGAGACCTGCATCCTGAAGTCCGTCCTGGAGTTCAGGAAATAGCGGACGTTCAGGGCGAGGATGACGGTCCGCATCACGGTGTAGGCAAGTTCGCCCCCCAGGTTGATCCCGAAGGTCGTCTTGGACCCGAAATCATAAACCAGCTGGTAGGTCTTGATATAGAGGGTATAAACGTCGGCGTCCTGCGCGAGCCGGAAGCTCCAGAAGCCCATCGGCGTGGCCTCGCCCTGGAGATAAAAGGCGGTCGCGCCGCCCGACAGGCTGAAGGCCAGGTCCAGGGACAGCGGAAAGCGGACGAGACCGTTCAGGCTGTAGGTCGTCTCGGTGAAGTCGCCCTTCGAACCGGGCCAGGCGTCCTGCCGGGTGTAGCTGCGGGCGCCGGTCGTCGTATAGCTCAGGTTCACGTCGTAATCCGAATTGCTTCCCCAGAGGCTCGGCCGGAAATAGTCCACCAGGACCTGGACTCCGGCGGTGTCGCCGACGAGGATGTTGAAAAACCCCGACATGCCATAGCCGATCTTTCCCCTCAGGCGGACCGTCTGCGACGCGGAGCTGCCGACATAGTTGGCTAGGGGGTCATCGGCGGGGCGAACTGATTCACATACGACGTGCTGAGCGCCGGGGCGACCAGCGACCAGCCGAAGCCCAGCTCGGCCTTGACGGCGGCCCCCAGGGGGGGGCGGTCACGGCCAAGACCGTCAAAAATAGAGAAACCCCTAACGCGCGGAAATCTCTCATGAGCGCCGCCTCCTTCCTCGGGGAAAAAGGTTATCACGGCGGGGAGGGAGAGTCAACTTATCCGAAGAAAACCTTGGCCGTGGCGTAGAGGTCTTCGTCGACGGTTTTGGTCTTGGCCAGGGCCTCGGCCAGCGGGACGGAGACGATCTTGTTCCCCTGGAGCGCGGCCATCCGGCCGAATTCCTCTTTCTTGACCATGTCGATGGCCGCGATGCCGAGCCGCGTCGCGAGGACGCGGTCGAAGGCCGTCGGGGTGCCGCCGCGCTGGATGTGGCCGAGGACCGTCACCCGGGTCTCGATCCCCGTGCGCCTCTCGATCTCCTTGGCGAGGACATTGCCGATCCCGCCGAGCCGGACATGGCCGAAGGCGTCTTTCTCTTCCGTCTGCGTGATCAGGGTGGCATCCTTGGGCTGGGCGCCCTCCGCGACGACGACGATGCTGAAGAGCTTACCCCGCTCCCGGCGCTTGAGGATCTGGGAGCAGATCTCCGGCATGTCGAAGGGGAATTCGGGGATGAGGATGATGTCGGCCCCGCCGGCGAGGCCGCCCTCGACGGCGATCCACCCGGCGTGCCGGCCCATGACCTCGACGACCATGACCCGGTGATGGGCCTCGGCCGTCGTGTGGAGCCGGTCCAGGGCTTCCGTGACCACAGTGATGGCCGTGTCGAAACCGAACGTGTAATCCGTGCCGGCGAGGTCGTTGTCGATCGTTTTCGGGACGCCGACCAAGCGCAGCCCGCGCTCGTGGAGCTTGAGGGCGACGCCGAGCGTGTCCTCGCCGCCGACGGCGATGACGGCGTCCATTTCGAACTTCTCGACCTGGGAAAAGATCTTCCCGACCCCGTCCTCGACCTTGAATGGGTTCGCCCGGGACGTGCCGAGGATGGTCCCGCCGCGGGGTAGGATCCCCGAGATGGCGCCGAGGTCCAGGGGAATGACATTGCCTTCGATGAGTCCCTGCCAGCCGTTCTTGATGCCGAGGATGTCGTAGCCGTGGACGGTGATGCCCTTGCGGACGACGGCCCGGATGACGGCGTTGAGGCCGGGGCAATCTCCGCCGCCGGTCAGGATTCCTACTCGCATGTCCTTCTCCTCCCTTGGGATGTGTCGGTTCTCCAGGAGAAAAACCGCGGGAATTATACTCTTTGCCCGGGCCCGTATCAAGCGCCAAGGACGCTAAGATCATCCAGGGCGCAAAAGGGTCAGTCCATTTGCGAGAGGACTGTCCCTCTTGTCCGGGCTTCGGCATCACGGGGCTTGACCATCCCGTCGGATTCATCTATATCATAGGCGTTCAGCCGCCATCAGGGGCCGGCGACCCGGCGGCTCCGGGCCAAGCTTCGAGTGGAGGAAAAGATGCCAGCCAAGATCATCAGCGGCAAGGATGTCTCCAGCCAGATCCGTGAAGAGCTCAAGGGCCGTGCTGCCCGGCTCAAGGTGAAGGGGGTTGTCCCGGGACTGGCGGTCGTCCTCGTCGGGGAAGACCCGGCGTCGGTCTCGTACGTGATGGCCAAGGCCAAGGCCGCCGAGGAGATCGGCATCTTCGAGACGACGATCCGGATGCCCGCCACCTCCTCCGAAGCGGAGATCCTGAAGACGGTCGACGAGCTGAACAGGGATGATCGCTACAACGGTTTTCTCGTCCAGCTCCCCCTGCCGAAGTATGTCAGCTCCGATCAGGTCATCAACCTGATCTCCCCGGAAAAGGACGTCGACGGTTTCCATCCGGTCAACGTCGGTAAGATGCTGCGCGGCGAGCCGTGCCCTCTGCCGTGCACTCCTTACGGCGTCGTCCAGCTCCTCAACCGGAGCGGCTACAGCCCAGAAGGAAAGCACGTCGTCATCTGCGGCCGGAGCAACATCGTCGGCAAGCCGCTGGCCGCTCTTCTTATCCAGAAAAGAAAGGGCGCCAACGCCACGGTCACGGTCTGCCACACAGGGACCCCGAACCTGCCGCGGTTCACCCTCCAGGCGGATATCCTCGTCGCGGCCATGGGCGTCCCGCGAATGATCAAGGCCGACATGGTCCGCGACGGCGCGGTCGTCGTCGATGTCGGGGTCAACCGGGTGGCGGACCCGGCCGCGGCCAAGGGTTTCCGGCTGGTCGGCGACTGCGATTTCGAGCCGATCAAAGAGAAGGCCGAGGCCATCACCCCCGTTCCCGGAGGGGTCGGCCCCATGACCGTGACCATGTTGATGATGAATACGATCGAGGCTGCGGAAAGGAAAGCCGGCCTCGTTCTTTAGGACTTCGGAGCTTTATGAGGATCGGTAAAATCGACGACGCGACCTTCCGCGCCCTCATCCTGCGGCGGCTCGGCAAGAAGGACCCGACGGTCATCGTCCCTCCGATGGCCGGCGTCGACGCGGGCGTCATCGACCTGGGCGGGGGGAAGGTCCTGGTGGTCGCCGAGGACCCGATCTTCACCATGCCCCGGCTTCCCCTCGAGACCTTCGGCTGGTTCACCGTCCACATCGGGGCGAGCGACGTGGCCGTCATGGGGGTCAAGCCCAGGTACATGACCTACTCGCTGCTTCTGCCGCCCGAGACGGGACCTGGGGATTTCACGGGCATCGTCGATTCCATCCACAAAGCGGCCCTCGACCTGGGGATCGCCATCGTCGGGGGGCACACGGGGTTTTACCCGGGGTTCGCCGCGCCGACCATCGGGGGGATCACGGTCTTCGCCGTGGCCCGCAAGGGCGAATACATCACGCCCGCCGGAGCGAAGCCCGGGGACGACGTCATCCTGACGAAGGGACCGGCCATCGAGACGGCCGGGTTGCTCGCCGCCCTGCGCGAAGAGGAGCTCCTCGCGGCGCACCCGGCGGCGCTCGTGGAGAAGGCCAAGGGCCTCTGTTTTAAGATGAGTGTCGTTTCGGACGCCCTAACGGCCAAGGCCGCCGGCGGGGTGACGGCCATGCATGACGCCACCGAAGGCGGGGTCATCGGCGGGCTCTTCGAGATCGCCGCGGCCAGCCGCGTCGGCATGGAGGTCGACGAGGCGCTCTTCGTCTATCCCGACGAGGTCCGGATGGTCTGCGAAACGTTCGGGATCGACCCCGTGCGGGCCATCGCCGAGGGCAGCCTTCTCATCACCGCCCGGCCCGGCGCCTCCGGCAGGATCATCGCCCGCCTGAAAAGAAAAAAGATCGCGGCGTCGCTCATCGGGAAGGTCGTCGCCGACCCCCGGCGCCGGACGCTCAAACGACAAGACGGCCGCGTCGTCCCCCTGGCCATCCCTGACCAAGATCCTTTCTGGCCGGCCTTTTTCAAGGGATTGGAAAAAGCCTGACTCCGGAAACTGGTGGGCCCGGAAAAAGGAAACGTTTCCATATGGTTCCCTTTTGGGGTTGGAGCGGGACGAAAGGCGAGGACGGGCGGGGGGACGGGTCAGCGGGCTCTGGCTTTGGCCTTGTCCCTGGGCTTTTTTTTCTTCTTCTCGGCCATCTCGACGACGTCGCGGAGGGTGATGTTGTTGAAGTAACTCTTCAGCATCTCCGAGGCCCCCTTCCAGATGTCGAAGGTCGGGCAGGTCTCGAGCCGGTCGCAGAAGTCGACGTCCTCGATGCACTCGACCAGGCAGCAGCTTCCCTCGAGGGCGTGGAGGATCTCGCTGAGCTTGATCTCCTTGGGGTCGCGGGCGAGCTTGTAGCCGCCGCCGGCGCCCCGGATGCTCTTGACCAGGCGGTCGATCTTGAGGGGGATGATGATCTGTTCGAGGTAACGGAGGGAGATGTCCTCGTCGGTCGCGACGTTCTTGAGAATGACCGTCCGGCTGCCGTTCCCGTAGTGCTGGGCCAGGTTGAGCATCAGGCGGGTCCCGTAACGCCCCTTGGTCGAGAGCCTGATCATGATGGACTCCTTGGGGTCAGATCGAAAGTATCTATCATTCCACTTTTATCTTAGTCCTTCGGCCCCTCGATTTCAACATGAATTTATAGGAATTATCTGTTTACTAAATTCAGCGCTACCATGGACGCGCCATCCCCTTCATGAGGCGCCGGGGTCACCCGCAGCATCCGGACGCGGGTGATCCGGACCCCGCGGCTTGACACTCCGTGGGGCGGATTGTATCCTAGTCCTTCAACCCATGTTCGATACGCCCGCTCTCTCCATCGTCGGGGCCGTCCGGAACAATCTCAAAACGGGGGATGCCCATGGCACGACAAGTTTTGCTCGGTGACGAAGCGGTGGCTTTGGGGGCCGTCCACGCCGGCCTGTCCGCCGGATACTCCTATCCTGGGACGCCGGCCTCTGAGATCATGGAATACCTGGTCGGTCTCGCCGGCAAGGGCGGGGGATTCAAGGCCGCCTGGTCCGTGAACGAGAAAGTGGCCTACGAGGAAGCCCTGGGGGCGTCCTACGCCGGCAAGCGGGCCCTGGTCTCCTTCAAGCACGTGGGGCTCAACGTGGCCGCGGACCCGTTCATGAACTCGGCCATGACCGGGGCCAACGGCGGCCTGGTCGTCGTCAGCGCCGACGACCCCGGGATGCACAGCTCCCAGAACGAGCAGGACAGCCGCTTCTACGCCCAGTTCGCCCAGATCTTCTGCTACGAGCCCTCGGACCACCAGGAATGCTACGACATGGCCCGGGAAGCCTTTGATGTCTCGGAAAAGCTGGGGCTTCCCGTTCTCCTCAGGCTCGTGACGCGGCTCTCCCACAGCCGGTCGTCGGTCGAGACCCGAGAGCCGAGGGCCCAGAACGGCCTCAGCATCGGGGACTGGAAGGACTGGACGCTCCTCCCGGCCAACGCCCGGAGGAGGTTCGACCTCCTCCTCAGCCGGCAGGCCGAGATCGCCCGCCTCGCTCAGGCCTCGCCCGCGAACGCCCTGACCTTGAACGACAAGGACCGTTCCCTCGGCGTCATCGCCTCGGGCATCGCCGCGAACTATTTCCGAGAGGCCGTCGCGAAAGGGGGAATCTCGCCTTCGTTCCTCAAGGTCTCGACATACCCTCTGCCCGATAAGCTCGTCCGCGAGCTCGTGGCTCACGTGGACGCGGTCCTGGTCCTTGAAGACGGATATCCCCTGATCGAAAAGACGATCCGGGGGTTTTTCGGCATCCCCGGGAAGAGGGTCCTGGGCCGGACGAGCGGAGCGCTCCCGGCCGCAGGCGAGCTCTCTCCGGACATCGTCCGCCAGGCCCTCGGCCTCGCGCCGCTCCCGGCCCAAGGCCTGAGCGACGTCGCCCTGGCCGGCCGCCCGCCCCAGCTCTGCGTCGGCTGCCCCCACGCCGACACGTTCAAGGCCCTGAACAAGGCCCGGGAGGGCTACGCCCAGTCCAATGTCTTCAGCGATATCGGCTGCTATACGCTTGGCGCCCTGCCGCCATATAATGCCATCCAGAGTTGCGTCTGCATGGGCGCGGGCATCGGCATGGCCCGGGGGGCCTCCGATGTCGGCCTCCGGCCCGCCGTGGCCGTCATCGGCGATTCGACCTTCGCCCACTCCGGGATCACCTCTCTCCTCGGCGCGGCCGCCGCCGACGCGGATATGACCGTCATCATCCTCGACAACGGGACCGTGGCCATGACCGGCTGCCAGCCGAGCTACGGCTCGGGCGAGCGTCTCCTCAGGATCATCGAGGGCGTCGGGGTCCCGAAGGAACACATCCGGACGATCGAGCCCCTCCCCAAGAACCACGAGAAGAATGTCCAGGTCATCAAGGAGGAAATGGACCACCGCGGCCTGTCCGTCATCGTGGCCGTCCGGGCATGCATCCAGGAATCGAGGAAGAAAAGGAGCTAGGCCATGAAGCAGGACATCATTCTCGCGGGAGTGGGCGGCCAGGGGATCCTGTCCATCGCCTTCGTCATCGATAACGCGGCCCTGGCCGACGGCCTCCAGTTCAAGCAGGCCGAGGTCCACGGCATGGCCCAGCGCGGAGGCGCCGTCCAGTCCCATCTGCGGCTCTCGAGCGAGAGGATCTGGAGCGACCTCATCCCCAAGGGAGAGGCCGACATGATCCTGAGCGTCGAGCCCCTCGAGGCCCTCCGCTATTTCGATTACCTCAAGCCCGGCGGGACCGTGGTGACAAGCTCGACACCCTATAAGAACATCCCCGACTATCCCGACCTGGACAAGGTCCTCGGGGCCGTGCGGAAGGCCGGGCGGAGCGTCATCGTCGATTCCGAAAAGGTCGCCAAGGAGGCCGGGACGTCCAAGGCCCAGAACATCGTCATGCTCGGCGCCGCCTCGCCTTTCCTCGCGCTCAAGGAGGCGACCCTCCGCTCCCTCATCGAAGCCTTGTTCAAGCCGCGCGGGCCGGCCATGGTCGAGGCCAACCTCAAGGCCTTCGAACTTGGCCGGGCCGCGGCAGGGCCGTCCTGAGCCGGGAGCCGCCCATGAAAATCAACATCCGCAGGATCGACCGCGTTTTCGCGGCCGCGGAGAAAGACGGGCGCAGCTTCCTCCTGGAGCCCGAAGTCTACGAAGTCCTCAGGCTGGCCGGGGTCGCCGGGCCCCGGTTCTTCTTCATCCCCGCGGGAACGAAAGCCGCCCGAAAAGACCTGGCTGCCCTCGGCTCGGACTCGGCCGTCGTCAAGATCGTTTCTCCCCTGATCATCCACAAGTCGGACGTGGGTGGGGTGGAGTTCGTCCAGGCGGACGCGGCCGCTGTCAACCGGGCCTGCGCCCAGATGCTCCGGACCGTCCCGCCGCGCTATCTCCGGTGGGAGAAAAAAACCCCCAAGGCCGGCTCCGGCGACTCCCCGGACCTCAAGTCGGTCAGGGCGTCTGTCCGCGGCTTCCTGGTCATGGAAAAGGTCAGGTTCGAGAATGTCGGCTTCGGCTCCGAGCTCCTCCTCGGCGCCAGGAACTCGCGCGACTTCGGCCCGATCCTCACGATGGGCGGCGGCGGCCTGGACGTCGAGTACATGAACGAGCGCCTCCGCGAGGGGCGGGCGGCGGCCACGAGCTCCGTCCATCTCGTGGCGGATGACGCGGTCCCGGGCCTTCTCGAGCCCTTGGCCTTCTTCGGTAAGCTGGCCTCTGAATTCCGGGGCCGCAAGCCCCTCGTTGCGCCCAGGACCCTGGCCGAAACGTTCCTCCGTTTCAGGGACCTGGCCGCGGCCTTCTCTCCATATTCGGACCTTTCGCCCTTCGTCATCGAGGAAGCCGAGGTCAATCCGTTCGTTGCTCGGGGAGGGAAGCTCGTCCCGCTCGACGGGGTCTGCCGGTTTTCGCGCGAAAAAAGGGACGTGACGGGCCGCCCCGCGGCGGATATCCGGGCGCTTCTGCGGCCGGCGTCCATCGGCATCATCGGCGTCTCGGAAAAGATGAACATCGGCCACATCATCCTCAACAACGTCCTGAAGAACGGCTTCCCCCGGGAGAGTGTCATTGTCGTCAAGCCCGGCCTTCTCGAGATCGAAGGCTGCCGCTGCGTCTCCTCGATCAAGGACATGCCCCAGACGGTCGATCTTTTCGTCCTGACCCTGGCCGCCGAGCAGTGTTCCGAAATCATGAAGGAGCTCGTCGAGAACGGCCGGGCGCGCTCGGTCATCCTCATCGCCGGGGGAATGGGGGAGAAGGAGGGCGGGGGGTCGATCGAAGAGGAGATCCGCGGGCTCTTGGCCAGGGGCCGGGCCGAGGGCCAGATCACGCCCATCGTCAACGGCGGAAACTGCCTGGGTGTTTATTCGAAGCCTGGCCGCTACGACACGCTCTTCATCCCCGACCACAAGCTTCCCCGGCCGCAAGGCCCGGGATCGGGCCTGGCCGTGGTCAGCCAGAGCGGCGCTTTCATGATCTGCCGGATGAGCAAGCTGCCCATGATCGTGCCGGTCTACGCGGTTTCTTTGGGCAACCAGCTCGACCTGACGGTTTCGGATTACATGAAGTATCTCCGGGACGACCCGGAGGTCAAGAGCCTCGCCGTCTACATGGAAGGCTTCAAGCCAGGGGACGGCCTCGCTTTCGCCCGGGCCGTCCGTGAGATCACCGCCGACGGTCACCGGACGGTCCTCGTCTACAAGGCGGGCCGGAGTCCCGAGGGGCGGGCCGCGACCTCGAGCCACACGGCTTCTGTCGCGGGCGATTACGCCATCTTCCGCTCTGTCCTCGAACAGGCGGGCGCGATCGTTGCCGCCGACCTTTTTGAGTTCGAGAGCTTCATGAAGGGCCTCGTTTTCCTCGACGCAAAAAAGGTCCGGGGCCGCCGGGCGGGTCTCATCAGCAACGCCGGGTTCGAGTGCGTCGTCCTGGCCGACAACCTGAAGGACGGCGCCGGCCTCGAGCTGGCCGCGTTCGCGCCCGAAACTCGGCAAAAGATCATCTCGGCCCTCCACCCCCTCGGCATCGACCGGCTCCAGGACGTCCACAACCCCCTCGACGTCACGCCCGTCGCCGACGACGCCGTCTTCTCCGAATGCGCTCGGGCCGTCATCGAGGACCCGGGGGTGGACTGCGCCGTCGTTTCCAACGTCCCCCTGACGCCGGCCGAGCAGACTCTTCCGGCCGGCGAGGGACATCGCGAAGATTTCTTGAGGCCGGAGAGCTTCGCCCGCCGGACGGTCGAGATCTTCCGGACCACGGACAAGCCGCTCGTCGCGTGCATCGATGCCGGCGAGCTCTACACTCCCCTGGCCGCCTTCCTCGAAAGCTCGGGAATTCCCGTGTTCCGGCGGGCCGACGAGGCCGTCCGTTTCCTGAGGGCTTACGTGGGGCACAAGCTCGGGCCGGGGAAATAGGCTCAAGCCGTCCCGGCGGCCGCAGCGGACGTCCGGAACCGGATCGTGGAGGAGGTTCGCATGGACATTCGGTTCAAGACGACTTTTCTCGCCCTCTGGGAGAAATATTTCCCCCAGGTCGAGCTCCCGGTCGCGTTTTACTACACGGACGAAGAGACGGCGGGCCGGCGCGTTTCCGCCGATTCGTCCAACCGATGTTTGGTCGCGAACCTGATCAGAGTCCGGAAAGGAGAAGCGCTCCGCTTCGACGGGGATTCCGTCGGCTGCCCGGGCGGGAAGAGGTACGTCGGGTTCTCGGACACGATCCGGCCCGGGTTCGAATATTTCTTGTCCTGCGGGATCCCCGGCAAGATGGCGGGCGAGCGCTATAAAAAATCGCCCGAGCTCGTCCGCGAGGTCATGGCCAGGACGCCCGCCTTCAAGGCCCCGGCGAGATTCATCGTCTTCAAGCGCTGGGACCTCCTCGAGGAACCCGACGACCCGGACGCGGTCATCTTCTTCGCCCGGGCCGACGTCCTCTCCGGCCTGTTCACCCTGGCGAGCTTCGACGAGGCGGAAACGAGCGGGGTCATCGCCCCGTTCTCGGCCGGCTGCGGCTCGGTTGTTGAATACCCTTACCTCGAGAAAGCCTCGAAGGCGCCCCGCTGCGTCATCGGGATGTTCGACCCCTCCGCTCGCCCCTACGTCGAACCGGACCGCCTGTCTTTCGCCGCCCCGATGGAGAAGTTCGTCCGGATGGTCTGGAACATGGACGAAAGCTTCCTCGCGACACCGACCTGGAGCAAGATCCGCGACCGGATCGCTCGGGCGAAATAGCCGCCCGAAACCCTCCGGCCGGGGCCGTCTTGCCTCCCGGCCGGGCGCGTGGTACAATCGCTTCAATGAAACGGGCGTCCGTCCTCGTCGCGCTCGCGATCGTTGTCGCTGGAGGTGCCGGCTTGATGACCGCGCAGAGCCGCCCGGCCGCCGGGCGCATGGCCTCGTTCATCCCCAAAACGATCGGCCCCTGGCTCTCGGAGGCGGACCACGTCTATGACGCCGAGACGATCTTCCAGTACGTCGACGGCGCCGGCGAGGTCTACCGTTCCTACAACATGAAGCTCCTCGTCTCCCGCCGCTTCCACAAGGACGGCCGCCCCGACATCGTCGTCGACCTCTTCGACATGGGCTCGTCCGGGGACGCCTTCGGCGTTTTCACTCACGACCTTGACGGGGAGGCCACCGGCGTCGGCCAGGGATCCATCTACAAGGCGGGGCTCCTGTCCTTCTGGAAAGACCGCTATTTCGGCTCCGTGTCCACCGAAGAAGAGAACCAAGACACCAAAGCCGCCGTCCTCGAGCTAGGACGCCTGATCGCCTCGGCCATCCCGAAGGAAGGGCCGAAGCCGAAGCTGCTGTCCTATCTCCCGGCCGACGGCCTCGATGCCGGCCGCGTCTCCTATTTCCACAATCATTCCGTCCTCAACTACCATTTCTTCGTCGCCGACGGCGACATCCTCCTCCTCGAGCAGACGGCCTCGGCAGTCCTGGCTCCGTACACCACGGCCGGAGGCAAGAGCTTCCTGCTCGTCGTCGGCTACCCGGACGAAGCCAAAGCCGCCCGGGCCTATGAGTCCTTCGCCAAGAACTATATGCCGGACGCCAAGAGAGCGGGAATCGTCCGGACCGAGGACAAGAAATATACTGCTTCCGCGCGGGCCGGAGATATCGTCATCGTCGTGTTCAACGCGGATTCGGACCAGTTCGCCATGAACCAGCTAACCTCGGTTCAAGAGCTGATCGAGGCCGCGAACAAAAAATAGGACGGCCCGGACCGGCCATTCGGCGGCCGGGCCGCCGGGCATCCCCGACAAGGAGGACTTTGAATCATGAGCCGGAACATGATCACCCGCAGGGATTTCCTGAAGGTCGCTTCGGTCGCCCCCCTGGCCGGGACTCTCCTACCGGCGCTCAAGGCCGGGACGGCGGGGGCCGGAGAGAAGGTCAAGGTCGTCCTCGTCCGGGACCCGAACGCGCTCGACGCTTCGGGAGCGCCCGACGCCGAGGTCATCCAGCGGATGCTGGACGAGGCGGTCCGCACCCTTTTCGGCGAAAAAGACACGGTCAAGGCTTGGAAAAAGATCATCAAACCGTCCGATGTCGTCGGCATCAAGACCAACGTCTGGAACCAGCTGCCCACGACGTCCCAGGTGGAGCAGGCCATCAAGCGCCGGGTGATGGACGCCGGCGTCCCGGAAGACAAGGTTTCCATCGACGACCGGGGCGTGCTCAGGAACCCGATCTTCCAAAATGCGACGGCCCTGATCAACGCCCGGCCGGCCCGGGTGCACCAATGGGCGGGCATGGGGAGCTGTCTTAAGAACTATATCCAGTTCGTGCCCAAGCCCCCCGACTACCACGCCGACTCGTGCGCGGACCTGGCCAAGATCTGGCTCCTGCCGAACATCAAGGGGAAGACCAGGCTCAATATCCTGGTCATGCTCACCCCTCTTTTCTATGTACCCGGCAGCAAGACACAATACGATAAACAGTATGTTTGGCCCTACAAGGGGCTGATCGTCAGTCCGGACCCCGTGGCGGCGGACGCCACCGGACTCCGCGTGATCATGGCCAAGGGACGCGAAGTTTTCGGCCAGGACCAGCCCCCGCGGATGTCGCCTCACCACATCCAACTGGCCGACACGAGGCATCACCTCGGTGTGAGCGACCCGGCCCGGATCGAGCTCGTCAAGCTCGGCTGGGAAGAGGGGATCCTGATCTAGATGCCGATCTACGAATATCGCTGTTCAGATTGCGGCAAAAAGACGCAGGTCCTGACCCTGTCCGTCAAGTCGGCCGTGGAGCCGAAGTGTAGGCACTGCGGCGGCCTGAACCTCCGCAAGCTCGTTTCCCGGGTCGCCGTCCTGCGGTCCGAGGAAAGCCGCCTCGAGAGTTTGGCCGACCCCTCTTCGCTCTCCGGCCTGGACGAAAACGATCCCAAGAGCGTGGCCCGCTGGATGAAGAAAATGGGAAAAGAGATGGGCGAGGAGACGGGCGAGGATTTCGACCAAGAGGTCGAAAAAGCTATGGAAGAGACCGAAGGAGGAGGGGGGGAAGGCGCTGCCGGCGGGGGAGCGGGAGGCGATGACGATGTCTATTGAAAGGCTCGCCGCGGGCGAAGGAGGCGGAAGATGACAGGGCTCACGGGCATCTTTTTATTCATCGGGGGGGGCGTCTTCGGTGCCGCGGTCGTCCTCATCATCCAGCTCGTGAAGAGGAAGGAGGCGAAAGAGATCGCCCGTGAGCTTGTCAGCGAGACGGAGAACGAGAAGGTCAAGGACCTCGAGGTCATCCTCGGCCGGGTCAAGGATTCCTTTGGCGCGCTATCCCGGGACGTGCTCAACGCGAACACGGGAGAGCTTCTCAAACTGGCCCGGGAACAGTTGACCAGCCAGGTCCAGTCCGGCGAGAAGGACCTGGAAGGCAAGAAAAAGCTTATCGACCAGAGCCTCGAATCCATGCGGGGGGACCTCCAGAAAATGCAGGACCTCGTCGCCAGTTTCGAGAAGGACCGGGTCCAGAAGTACGGCGAGCTCTCCGCCCACCTGAAGACCGCCGCCGAGCAGACGGCCAAGCTCCAGGACACGGCGAACCATCTGCGCCAGGCTCTGGTCAGCACCAAGGCCCGGGGCCTGTGGGGGGAGCGGATGGCCGAAGACGTCCTCCAGCTGGCCGGGTTCGTCGAGGGCGTCAACTACTTCAAACAGAAGGCCCTCGAGGGGGCGGGGTCACGGCCCGACTACACCTTCCAGCTTCCCCAGGGACGGAAGGTCAACATGGACGTCAAGTTCCCCATGAACAGCTACCTCCGCTACCTTGAGACCGAAAACGACATGGAACGGGAGGTCCAGAAGGGCCAGTTCCTGAGGGACGTCCGAAACCGGATCAAAGAGGTCACGACCCGCGACTACATCAATCCCGAGGACGAGACCCTGGACTACGTCCTCGTCTTCATCCCGAACGAGCAGGTGTACGCCTTCATCAACCAGAACGACCCCGTCATCATCGACGAGGCCCTCAGGAGCAAGGTCATCCTCTGCTCCCCGTTCACACTGTTCGCCATCCTGGCCGTCATCCGCCAGGCGATGGACAATTTCAGCACCGCCAGGGCGGCCAACGACATGCTCCGGCTCATCGGCGGGTTCAACAAGGAGTGGGAGAAATTCCGGGAGTCCATGGACAAGATGGGCCGGAAGATCGAAGACGCCAGGGACGAATTCCAGAAACTGTCTACGACCCGCCGCAACAAGCTCGAGAGGCCTCTCCAGAAGATCGAGGACTTGCGGCGCTTGAAAGGGATTGAGCCCGAGCTGGCCATCGGCGAGGCCGAAGTCCTGGCGCTTGACGAGGCCGAGGAGAAAGAGGGGACGAAGTAGGGCGCCTTTCGGGGCTTCAGGTCCGCGGGCCGAAGATCGCGGTCCCGATCCGGACCATGTTGGCGCCTTCCCCGATCGCAACGCGGTAGGAATTCGTCATGCCCATGGACAGGTGACGCATTTCGACGCCGGGGATGGAGAGAGCCCGGAGCGCGTCCCAAACTTTTTTCGTTTCCTTGAAATAAGGCCGGGAATCCTCGGGGTTTCCCTCGAACGGCCCCATGGTCATGAGCCCCGCCACCGTGACGTCCGCAAGAGCCGAGATCTCCCGGGCAAGCTTCTCCACGTCCTCAGGGAGGACACCGAATTTCTGGGGCTCGCGGCCGCTGTTGACCTCGATCAGGACGGGCATGGTTTTACCGATCGCAGCCGAGCGCTTGCCGATCTCCCGGGCCAAGTCGACGGAATCCACGGTTTCGATGAGGTCGAAGACCTCGACGGCTTTCTTGACCTTGTTCCTCTGGAGATGGCCGATGAAGTGCCAGCGGGCCCTGTGCCCGACGGCCTGGAACGCGTCAGCGCCCTCCTGGACATAATTCTCGCCGATGATCTTGACTCCGGCCTCGACGGCCTCCAGGATTTCGGCGGGAGTCCGGGTCTTGGCGGCGGCGACGAGTTCGACGCCGGGCGGAAGCTCGGCCAGAATGCAACGAACGTTGTCGGCGATCATCTGCCGTAATTCTATCATACCCGAACGGGCCCCGGAAATATCCCGAGCGGCCTCATCTTTGCCAACTGCTCGGGGTTTTTTGTTATAATGGGGGCGTTCAAGGAGGGCTGGATTGACGATCCGCGAGGAACTCGAAAAAACCGAGCAGAAGATCCTCTCGCCGCGGGCCTGCCTGAGCTCGGAATCCAAAGGCCGCGTCCGCCCGGAAGCCCAGCACGTCCTCCGGACGGATTTCCAGCGGGATCGCGACCGGATCATCCACTCCAAATCCTTCCGGCGCCTCAAGCATAAGACCCAGGTCTTTCTCTCGCCGTTCGGCGACCACTATCGGACCCGGCTGACCCACTGCCTCGAGGTCTCCCAGATCGCCCGGACGATTGCCAAGGCCCTCCGCCTCAACGAGGACCTGACCGAGGCCATCGCCCTCGGCCACGACCTGGGCCACACGCCGTTCGGCCACGCCGGCGAGGACACACTCGGGAAGCTCCTGCCGGGCGGTTTCCACCACGCCGACCAGAGCCTCCGCGTCGTCGAGAAGCTCGAGTACGAAGGCAAGGGCCTCAACCTGACCTTCGAGGTCCGGGACGGCATCGTCAAACACTCCAAGGGCCGGGGGGAGATCTTCGACGCCGACCCCGAGGACATGCCCTCGACGCTGGAGGGCCAGATCGTCCGGGTCTCGGACGTCATCGCCTACGTCAACCACGACATCGACGACGCCCTCCGGGCCGGGATCATCCGGGAGGAGGACATCCCGCCGAACCTCATCCGGATCCTGGGCAAGTGGCCGGCGACGCGGATCGACCGGATGGTCATGGACGTCGTCGAGGCCAGCCTGGCGACGGGGCTCGACCGGATCGCCATGAGCGAACGGATCATGAAGGCCGTCCTCGAGCTCCGCGAGTTCCTCTACCAGCGAGTCTACTATAACTCGACCGCCCGGGAGGAGCTCCGGAAGACTGAGAAGATCATCCGTGACCTTTTCGCCTACGTGACCGATCACCCGGAAGGGTACGTCAAGGATTATCCGGCGGGCGACCCGCTCATCGTCCGGGCCGGGGATTTCGTCGCCGGCATGACGGACCGCTACGCCATGGCCCTCTACGAGCAGCTCTTCCTGCCGCGGTCATGGCCGATCCTGTGATGCGGCCCAGCCTCTTTTTAGTCTCCGCGAACATCTTCCAGCGATGAATTGATAGTGGTATGATTGGCCTCCGGAATCAGGCTGGCATGGCCAAAACAGCGTGCCCCAGGAAGAAAGGATCTCCGGACACGACATGAGCCCTGTCCCCCAAGGAGCGTGAACCGATGGCGAAGAAGGACGACCTCAGGAAAATCGCGACCCGCCTGCGCATCCATTCCTTGCAGATGACGACGGTGGCCGGTTCAGGCCATCCGACGACCTGCCTTTCCGCGGCCGACCTCGTCGCCTGCCTCTTCTTCAGCGAAATGCGTTTCAATCCGGAAAACCCGGTCGACCCGGCCAACGACGAGTTTGTCCTTTCCAAAGGCCACGCCGCGCCTCTCCTCTGGGCGGTCTACGCCGAGGCCGGAATCATCCCGATGGAGAGCCTGATGGACCTGCGGAAGATCACGAGCGACCTCGAAGGCCATCCCACGCCGCGCATGCCCTGGATCAAGGCGGCCACCGGTTCCCTGGGCCAGGGCCTCTCGGTCGGCGCCGGCATCGCTCTCGGGCAGCGGCTCGACGGTTCCCCGGCCCGGACCTTCGTCCTGATGGGGGACGGGGAGTGCGCCGAGGGGCAGGTGTGGGAGGCGGCGGGCTTCGCGGCCCACGCCGGGCTCAAGGGCCTCTGCGCTGTCGTCGACGTCAACCGGCTGGGCCAATCCGACCCGACCATGCACCAGCACGACCTCCGGGCCTATGCCCGGAAATTCCGGGCCTTCGGTTGGGATGTCCTGACGGTCGACGGCCACAAGATCGACAAGATCCTCGAGGCGTTCAGGAAGATCGGCAAACAGGGCAAGCCTACGGCGATCCTGGCCAAGACGATTAAGGGCAAGGGAGTTTCCTTCATCGAGGACCGGAACGGCTGGCACGGCAAGCCCCTCAAGAGCGACGAGTTGGCCAGAGCTATGGGCGAGATCGGCTGCCTGCCGGATGTCGATGCCCCCAAGTTTATCCGCCGGCCGAAGCCCTTCCGGAAGTCGAAGACCGTGCCGGTTTTCGATTTCCCCCGGACGCCGTACAAGGACAAGACGGCCACCCGGCTGGCTTATGGGAACGCGCTCCTCGCCCTGGGAAGGGTCAACCGGTCCGTTGTGGCCGTGGACGGCGACGTCAAGAACTCGACCTATGCGGACAAGTTCTTCGAGGCCTATCCGGAGAGGGCCTTCGAGGGCTATATCGCCGAGCAGAACATGGTCGGCATGGGCATCGGGCTGGCGGCCAAAGGCTACGTCCCGTTCATCGCCACCTTCGCGGCCTTCCTGACCCGGGCCCACGACCAGGTCCGGATGTCCGCCTACTCGCTGTCCAACATCAAGCTCTGCGGGTCGCACGTCGGCGTGAGCATCGGCGAGGACGGCCCGTCGCAGATGGGGCTCGAGGACCTGGCGATGTTCAGGTCGGTCCCCGGCTGCCTCGTCCTCTACCCGAGCGACGCCGTATCCGCCGAAGCGTGCGTGGCGGCCATGGCCGCCCACCGGGGCTTGGCCTATATCCGGACGACGAGGCCGGCCACGCCATTGCTTTACGCGGCGGCCGAGCCCTTTCCCGTCGGGGGGTCGAAGGTCCTGAAAAAGGGGGAGAAGGACGCTGTGACGGTCATCGCCGCCGGCATCACGGTCCACGAGGCCCTGAAGGCCCACGCGGAGCTCATGAAAGAGGGCCTCGGGGTCCGGGTCATCGACGCCTACTCTGTCGAACCGCTGGACTCGGGCACGATCGGCCGGGAGGTCGCCGAAACGGGCGGCCGGGCCGTCGTCGTCGAGGACCATTACGCGGGGGGAGGGCTGGGCGAAGCGGTGGCCGCGGCCCTGGCCGGGAAAGCCGTCCTGAAGCATCTCTGCATCCGCGAGCTTCCCCGGTCGGGAAAGCCGGAAGAGCTCCTGGAGAAGTACGGCATCAGCGCCGGGAGCATTGTCCGGGCCGTCAGAGAGCTCGTCGGGCGATAAGGCCATCGTCATGAGGAAGGTTCTTTCGGCTGTCATCCTCTCCGCCGGGCTCCTTCTCTTTCCCTGCACGCGGCGGGCGGCCGCCCGCCAGTCCCCTCAGCCGGCGGACGTCCTCACGGGAATTGTCACCTATATTTACGACGGGGACACCATCAAGGTCCGGCTGGATTCCGGGGGGGAGAAAAGGGTCCGCCTGATCGGCGTGGACGCCCCCGAATCCGACGATCCGCGGGAAGGCCTCAGACTCTCCGCGTTTCTCGCCCACCGCTTCGCCGCCTCGAAGCTCAGCCAGAAGCCCGTGAGGCTTGTCCGGGACAGGGAGAAACAGGATGTCTACGGGAGGCTCCTGGCCTACGTCTGGACGGATGACCGGACGATGTTCAACGAGGTCCTTGTCCGGGAAGGCTACGCCTCCGCCTATCTCAAGTTCCCCTTTGACGAGGCCATCAAAAAAAGGCTCCGCGAGGCCGAGGCGGAAGCCCGGCAGGCAGAAAAAGGCCTTTGGCGCGTGAAGCCCTGGCCCGTCGTCGGCCCCGCTGAGGCCCGCGACCGGCTGGGGCAGGTCGTGACGGTGCGCTTCCGCTGCGTCCGGTCCTTCAAGCGGGGCCGGTTCAGAGTCCTGGTGCCGGACGAGGGGGAGTTCGAAGCGGTCATCCCGACGGACGTCTTTGTCGCCCTTCCCGGATCCATCGATTTCGAAAGACAAGTGCTGGAGGTCACGGGACTCATCGAAGAGTACAAGGCCCGTCCCCAGATCATGATTGGGCTCCCGGTCCAGGTCAAGATCGTGGACACCGGTCGCTAAATCCCCGGGGATCCGTTTGACAGGAATTATGCGGAGTTTGATATAATGAGTTCTGATCGAGCGCGTCCCATGAAACGAAACCGGTCCCTCCGCCAGGAGAGACCCCGTCCCGCTGCCCGTCCATCAGCCCAGGAGAGCTGCCCATGTATGAACGCATAACGTCCGAGGTGCGGGAGGCCATCGAGGCCATCATCGGCAAGGAGAATGTCCTCTCCGGCGCCGAAAAGACCGTCGACTACAGCCACGACGAATTCTCCCTGCGGGAGATCGCCCGCGAGCCGGAGCTCGTCGTCAAGCCGGAGACGGAATACCAGGTGGCCGAGATCCTCAAGCTGGCTTCGGGGCGGATGGTCCCGGTGACCCCCCGCGGAGGGGCGACGGGGCTCTGCGGCGGCTGCGTCCCCGCCTGCGGCGGCATCGTCCTGTCCCTCGAACGGATGAACAGGGTCCTCGAGATCGACAGCGAGAACCAGTTGGCCGTGGCGGAAGCGGGCCTCCGGCTCTCGGACCTGGCGACGGCCGTCGAGTACGCCGGCCTCTATTTCCCGGCGCACCCGGGCGACGAGAGCGCCATGCTGGGCGGTCTCATCGCGACCAATGCGGGCGGCAGCCGGGCCGTCAAGTACGGCACGATCCGGAGCTACGTGCGGGGGCTCGAGGTCGTCTCCCCGACGGGGGATGTCCTCAAGCTCGGCGGGAAGTTCATCAAGTCGAGCACAGGCTACAGCCTCATGCACCTGTTCGTCGGCTCCGAGGGCACGCTCGGCGTCATCACCAAGGTCATCATCCAGCTCATCGCCAAGCCGGCCCTGACCCGGTCGCTCGTCGTCCCCTTCGCCGAGCTCGAGCCGGCGATCGACACCGTGCCGCTCCTCCTGAAGAGGGGGATCGTGCCCATGGCCGTCGAATTCCTGGAAGTCGAGCCTATCGCCCTGGCCGAGGAATACCTCCGGCTGAAATGGCCGACGAAGATGGGGAAGACCCATCTTTTGATCATCCTCGACGCCAACTCCGAAGAGGAGATGGACCGGCTTTCGCAGGCCGTGGCGGATGTCTGCCTCGAGAAGGAGGCCATGAACATCTTCATCGCCGAAACGGCCAGCCGGCAGGAGGAAGTTTTATCCATCCGCTCTAAGATCTATGAGGCCATCAAGGCCGGAACCGTCGAGATCCTGGACATCTCGGTCCCCCGGGCCGAGATCGCCGGTCACGTACGGAAGGTGGGCGAGATCGCTCGGAAGTACGACATCTGGCTGCCGACCTTCGGGCACGCCGCCGACGGCAACATCCACACCCACATCATGAAGGCCAGGTACATGAACGGTCGGATGGTCCCCGTCCCCGTGAGCGAATGGCGGGACAAGGTCGACAAGGTCCGGGAGGAGCTCTTCCGGGACTGCCGGGAGCGGGGGGGCGTCATCTCGGGCGAGCACGGCATCGGCCTGGTCAAAAAACCCTATCTCTCCTTGGTCCTAGACGAGAAGCAGATCGACCTCATGAGGGGCATCAAGAAGGTCTTCGACCCGGCCGGCATCATGAACCCCGGGAAGATCTTCGATTGAGCCCGTCCATTCCGCGGGCGGCTTCCCTTGCGTGACCGGCCCGTTCGTGCTATAAAATGAAGCGGGGTTAAGCGAGACTCGACAAAGGCTGAATCAGCGCCGCCGGCGATGATGGTTAATCTTCGGTAGGGGGTCAAGACATGATCGAACGGGTCACCGAGCTTTACGTCATCCTGGAAAACAAGCCGTCCGTCCTGGGCGACCTCTGCAGCTTCCTGGCCGAGAACGAGATCAATATCGACGCCATCGGCGTTTTCCATGACACCGCGAAGCTGTGTGTCCAGAACCTGAATAAGGCGGTCAAGCTCCTGGGCAAGCTCAATTACATCGTTGAACTCCGGGACGTGCTCCGGGTCGACCTCGAGAACCGGCCGGGAGCCCTGGCCGACGTGACGACCAAGCTCGGCGACGAGGGGATCAACATCGAATACTGCTACGGCACGCTCTCCCGCAAGGGCAACACCGTCTCGGTCATCATGGATGTCTCCAACATCGACAGGGCGACCCAGGTCCTGGGCGCTTGAGCCCCCGGGCAAGCGGCCCACCTCCCGGCTTTCCTTCGACCCTGCCCCTCTCCTTTTGGTTCCCTCGGCCGGGGAGCGAGTTTGCCCCGGACCCCGTGCCGTCCGCCGCGCCGGGAGAATTTCGATGACTTTTTCCTTGCCTTAAATTAAAATAGGGGCCAGGTCAACGTCGGGAAAAATGGACGGAGGGGAAGCCCATGGAAAAGAACGCGAGAAGCCGGGTCGGGCAGGTTTCGGAACTCATCCGGATCTTTCCGGTTCTCTGCCTGTGGTGCTCGACCGTCGTCGGGGCGGCGACCCTGCCCTCGGACCGGCATGATCTCGCCTTCAAGGCCCTGGCCCAGAGCTGGGATGAGGGGATCCCGCTCGGCAACGGGCTCCTCGGGGCCCTGGTCTGGCAGAAGGACGGCTCTCTCCGCCTGTCGCTCGACCGGGCCGACCTCTGGGACCTGAGGCCGGTCAAGGAGTTCGAGACGGGGAGATTTCGGCTCTCATGGGTCCGGGAGCAGATCCTGAAGAACGATTACGAGCCGGTCCATGAGCTTGGCGACCTCCCTTATGACCGCGACCCGGCGCCGACGAAGATCCCGGCCGGCGCGCTGGAGTTTGACATCGCGGCCCTTGGTGAGGTGGAATCGGTCCGGCTGGCCCTGAACGATGCCTTGTGCGAGGTCAGGTGGAAAAACGGGGCCACCCTGACGACCTACGTCCACGCGGTCGAGCCCGTCGGCTGGTTCAGGTTCGAGGGAGTGCCCGAGTCCCTGGTGCCGCGCCTCGTCCCGCCCGCCTATGTGCCGGCCGTCCCCGTAGGCGCCCCGACGGCCGCCGCTCCCGGCAAGACGCTGGCCAGCCTGGGCTATCCGGGGCCGGAGATGACTCAAGAAACCAACTCGATCCGTTATCACCAGAAGGGCTGGGGTGGGATGAGCTACGATGTCGCGGTCGAATGGAAAAAGCCGGACCCCAATTTCATGATCGGCGTCTGGAGCGTGAGCGCCCGCGTTCCGGGGAGGGACGGGGGCGGGGACGCCTCCGAATCCGTGGCCGCGGCCTGGAAGCGGCTGGCCGTCATCGACCTCGATTCCCACAAGGCCTGGTGGAAAAGGTTCTGGTCCAAGTCGGCCATCGAGCTCCCCGACCCGTTGATCGAGAGACAGTGGTATCTCGAAACCTATAAGTTCGGGGCAGCATCCAGGCGGGGAGCACCGCCGATCACTCTCCAGGCCGTTTGGACGGCCGACGACGGCAACCTGCCGCCCTGGAAGGGGGATTTCCACAACGACCTCAACACCCAATTGAGCTACTGGCCGTGCTACAGCGGCAACCATCTCGAGGAGGGCCAGGCCTTCGTTGATTGGCTCTGGGCGATCAGGCCCGAGGCCAAGCGATATACCAAACTCTATTTCAATGCCGATGGTTTGAACGTGCCGGGAGTCTGTACTCTGACCGGCCAGCCCATGGGAGGCTGGATCCAGTATTCCCTCGGGCCGACGGTTTCCGCCTGGCTGGCCCAGCACTTCTATCTCCACTGGCAGTTCAGCCGGGACCGTGCCTTCCTCGAGGACCGGGCCTACCCGTGGATCAAGGACGTGGCGACCTTCCTCGACGCCGTCGCGGTCCGCCGGGATGACGGAAAGAGGCAGCTGCCTCTCAGCTCGAGCCCGGAGATTAACGACAACCGGGTCGACGCCTGGTTCATGGAAACGACCAACTTCGACCTGGCCCTCATCCGCTGGCTCTATGGAGCGGCCGCCGAGCTCGCGGGGGAGCTGGACCTCAAGAAGGACCGGGACCGCTGGCTCAAAACTCTCTCCGAGTGGCCCGAGCTCGCCCGGTCGCAGGATGACGGCCGGCTCCTGGTCGCCCCCGGTTACCCGCTCAAGGAATCCCACAGGCATTTCTCGCACCTCATGGCCATCCACCCGCTGGGGCTCGTGGATTGGGCGAACGGGGAGGCCGACCGGAGGACGATCAAGAGCTCCCTGGCCGAGCTCGACCGCCTCGGGCCCGACTGGTGGTGCGGCTATTCTTACAGCTGGCTGGGCAATCTGGCCGCCCGCGCCTCGGACGGAGAAAAGGCGGCGGGGGCCCTGAGGACATTTGCCCAGTGCTTCTGCCTGCCCAACAGCTTCCACGCGAACGGCGACCAGACGAAAAGCGGCAAGTCCAAGTTCACCTACAGGCCCTTCACCCTCGAGGGGAATTTCGCCTTCGCGGCTGCGGTCCAGGAGATGCTCCTCCAGAGCCACACGGGTGTCGTCCGGCTTTTCCCGGCCGTTCCGGACGCCTGGAAGGACGCGGCCTTCGACCTTCTGAGAACCTACGGGGCGTTCCTCGTCTCGGCCAGGAAAAAAAGCGGGTCGGTCGGGGAAGTCCGCGTGGTCTCGGAGAGCGGCGGGAAGCTCAGGCTTCAGAACCCGTTCAGCGTTGGAGTGACCCCAGAGGTCAGAGGGATCCCTCCCGACCGGGTCCGGAAAGCCGGAGACATCTTCGAAATAGAAATGAAGCCCGGCGAATCCGTCGTCCTCAGGGCCAAATAAAAAGGCGCCCGGTCCTGGCCGCTCAGAGGCCCCGCCGGGGCGCCCGCTCCTCCGGATGGCTTCGATTCGCTGCCGGCCCGTCCTTCGACTGTCCCCTTATTGCCCAGGGTAAAGAAGCGCGTTCAGCAGGAACTTGTAGGTGCCGTGGGACTGGGCCCGGTTCTGGCACCGGATCCCGATGAGGATGATCCGGCCGTCCTTGTATTTTGTGTCCACGACGGCCGCCTTGCGGGTCAGGTACTCCTCGCCCAGGAGCCAGCCGCTCAGCAGGACGCTGTCCTCCGGATAGGTGGCCACGACCTTGCGGTCCCAATCGTAAGGCGGGGAGAATGTGTCCAGGGCCAAGCTGTTGACGAACATGGCCGCGGCCTCCTTGGGCATGCCGTAGCCGATCGGCGTTTCGTTGTCGACGAGGATGCGCAGGATCGACGTGGGACAGAAAAACTTGGTCCGGTCGATGCCCTGAAGGGTGTTGCGGGCCGGAGCGCCGAACTCGCTGATGGCGAACTCTGAGGCGCCGTTGAGGGCAACGAGGATCCCGCCCTTCTCGACGAACGCCTTGAGATTGTCGACGCCCTCCTGGCCGATGCCGCCTTCGTACTCGGGCGGCACGACGGCCATCATCCGGAACATCCGGGCCATCGGGGACTCGGCGCCGCCGGGCGCGCCAGGCCCGCCGGCCCCCGGCCGGGTGCCCTTGATCGTGTTGGCGTTCTCGTCGGCAAAGACGATGACGTCGTAGTCGGCCCGCAGGTCGGCTTTCTTGTCCTTGGTCCCCTTGATGTCTTCGTTATGAAGCGATTTGAAGGGGATGCCCATGTCGTCAAAGACGTAGCGCGTCCAGCCCTCGTCCATATTGGCGCGCCAGGATTGGAACAGGCCGATCCGCGGGTTCTTGACCGGCGCCTTTTCGACGCCGCCGAGGTCGTCGAGATCGAGGACGGCCATATGGTATTTTTCCGCGAGGGCAGGAAGGACCTTTTTCACCGCGGCCGAGTTCTTGACGATGAAGCTTCCTGCGGGGACGTCGATCCCCTTGAGGGACGCCTTTGTCTTCGTCCGCCAGACCTCCGCCTGTTCCTTCAGCAGGGCGAAGACCATGGCGTAGGACGCATTGGCCCGGGAATCGAGGGCAAAATAGGCCCGCCCGCCTTGCGCCGGGACCTTGGGGTAGGGGACCTTGTCGATCTTTTCGAGCTTGGCCTCGAAAGGCTCGTCAACCTGGTCGCAGGCGACGCCCATCTGGAGGGGAAGCGTCCAGGCCGCATTGTCGTAAGGCGGGACAGGGGGGCCGCCCGGGAACTGGCGGATGTCGGGGTATTTCTGCTTTTCGAGGAGCGCCCAAGCATAGGTTTTATAAGGCTGGGCCATCTTGACGACGAACGATCCGGCGCCGTAAAGCCGGCCGCCGGCCAAGAAGTCGGCCTTGGCCTGGTGGACCTCGACGCCGCCCATCATCAGGATCTCGACCATCTTCCACATGGTCTGGTAGTCGCGCTGCTTCGCCGGGATGACGAAGGCGTAGGGCTGGCCCCGGTCCACGTTCTCGACGGAATCCTTATACATCTGGTAAAAATTGAGCAGCAGATCTTCCTTGTTGAGACCCGCCGCCTTGACCAGGCTCTTGGACAGGACGAGCTCGTAGTCGACGATGTCGCGGAGCCGCCACCAGCCGCCCGGCCAGGGGTCGATGAAATCCGTCCGCTTTTCGTAGAAGGAATCCGGGATCTCGCTCGGCTCGATGGACATCGGACTTGCGACCCGGACCGAGGCGGCCTCGCTCAGAATGCCGACAATGTTATGGAGCCATGGCGTGTCATCGCAGGCCCCGATCCACCAGGCCGTGTAGGATCGGCCGTTGACGACCCCGCTCAGGCCGTGCTTCTGGAGGTCGTAGGCCATGGCCGTGCCCATGAGGTTGACGGTCCTCCAGACCATCGGCTGGATGTTGGGAAGGGGAGGGTCCATGAAGGGAGGGATGAAGAGCCGGGCTCCGTTCGATCCCTGCTGATGTTCGTCGATGTGGATCTGAGGCAGCCAATCCTGGTAGTCGACCTTGCTCACCGCCCGGGTCTCCGGAAGGTTGAACATGAACCAATCGCGGTTGTCGTCGTGGCCCGCGTAATAATGATAGAGCCAGGGCATGTTGCCGCCCTCGTACTTCGTGCCGACGTATTTTTTGTACCAGTCGACGACCATCTGGTTGCCGTCGGGATTATGGGTGGGAACCAGGAGGACGATGACGTCGCTGAGGATCTTGTTGGCGTCATAGAACGTTTTGCCCGTAACGAGGTCATAGGCAAGCTCCATGGACATCTGGGAGGCGGCGATCTCCGTGGAATGGATGGAACAGGTGATGAGGACGATAGCCTTGCCTTCGCGGGCGAGCTTGCGGGCCTCTTCGGCGGTCGTCAGACGCGGGTCACGGAGCTTGTGGGTGATCTCCTTCCACCGGTCGAGCCTGGCCAGGTTTTCGGGCGTGGAGATCGCGGCCATGATCATCGGCCTTTTCTGGACCGACTCGCCGATCGTGAACAGCTTGATCTTCGGAGACTCCTGAGCAAGCTTCTGGAAATAGGCGGTGATCTGGCCGTAATCGGCCAGCTTCCGGTCGGCGCCGACTTTGAAGCCGAGGAATTTCTCGGGCGCCGTCTGGGCCATGAGGACAGGCGCGGCGAAGGTGGCGATGGTCAGGAAGAGGAAGAAGCGTCCCGCGCGCGGGTGATTCATGAGGACCTCCTTGTCGAGATCAGAAAATCCTATGTATCACTTGGGCTGGGGGCTGTCAATATGGGAGCCCTCAAGAGAGGGTCCCGGCCCGGGCGGGGGAAGCCCGGGCCGGGACGTACGCAAGGAAAAGGATCTTACTTGAGAATGACCTCGACCTCTCCGCCGAGGGCGGGGTTGTTCTTGGCCGTGACCCGGATGACGAGCTTGTCGCCGTTTTGGAAGCCCGGGTTCTTGAAATAACACTTGGTCCGGAAGCCGAGCTGAGCCGCCATCGACCCCTCGTCCGTCACGACCTGGGCGTTCATGGAATTGGGAGGGAAGAAATCGCCCTGGTCGGGGAATCTGTAGAGCCTGATCCATGTGGCGATCAGCCCTTCCTTCCCCAGGTGCCGATAAAAGCTGAGATCGTGGATCTCGCCCTTGTAGTCCTGCCGGAGAGCCTTGAGGGAGGGCATCTTGTATTCCTGGCCCTTGTAGACCATGACGATGCCGTCCCTGCTCACCACGATGTTCTGGTTGCTATCCCTCGCCGCCATGTAGACGACGAACATCACGTAAGGTTCCTTCATCTGCAAGGAAACAAGGCTGGAGTCAACGGCCAGCATGATGGGGCCCTTTTCGTTAGAGTACGCCCCCATTCCCAGGTCCTTCGTCTGGGGGAAAGCGGCCGAGAACAGGAAAAGGACTGCTAAAACGGTTGTTAAGGCTTTCATTTTGACCTCCTCACTTCGTCCTCATAACATGCAAGAGGCGTGCCAAAATGGCGCAAAATGGAGAGGGGAGGCCTTTTCCCCTGCTTGACGTCATTCTTCAGGGGCCGGAGGGCGGCCGATCCGGCCGGGAGATTCTCCGCCGGCAGGAGTCAGGCTCTTCAGGCAGTAAATCACATAATCCGATAGTATATATAGGGATACAGATGTCCTGATTCTTGGACGGCGCAAGACGTCCGGCGGGGGCGTGACCGACCGCTTTGACCTCGCGGCCCGATCCCGGGCCTAGGCCAGGGTCAGGGTGTCGTGGGCGGCGATGAGCATGCCCTGGATGGGGACGCCGTAGGGACAGCCGGATTCGCAGTGGCCCGGACAGGTCCGGCAGGCGTCCGCCCTGGCCCCGGGGATCCGGCCGTAAAGCCCCATGGCCTCCTTCTCCCGGCCTTGGGCCGCGAAATAATGCTGGTAGCGCATGATGGTGTTGACCGGAACGCCGTGCGGGCAGCGCGGCTCGCAGACTCCGCAGGCATGGCGGCAATAGAGCCCGCCGCAGCCTTCCCGGTAGGCCGTGAGCCGGGACTTGTCCGCCCCGCCCAGCCGTGTCCCGGAGAGGCGGATGAACCCATCGAGCTCCTGGTACGTCTTCACCAGGCAACAGACGGTGCCGACGTTCGGGTTGCCGAGGACGAACCGGACGGCCGCGTCCCGGATCTCGCCGGCGTCGCGGAGGTTGTGCGTCTCGACGAACTCCCGGGCGGCTTCGAACCTCTCCTTGTAGCGCTTCAGGCCGCCGGCGTAGAGAGGATCGACCGCCTGCTTCTTCTTTTCCAGGTCCTCGATCCGGGACTTCAGGGTTTCATAGATGGCGATCGGGGTCGTCTTCATCAGGGCCACCCCGATCCCCTTCCGGCCGCAGAGCTCCAGGACCTTTTCCGACCGGTCACGGCGGAGGAAGTTGTGGGCCATGAGGACGACGTCGAAGCGGCCGTCCTCGGCGGCCGCCCCGAGGACCTTTTCCATGGTCTCCTCCGGGTCGCGGAACCAGAACGACCCGTGGTTGGAAATTCCGACGAAGCGGACCCGGCCCTCGGCCTTAAGCTCGGTCATCGCTGCATGGAATCCCTCGGTCTTGAGTGTCGCGGCCTTCTCGGGCATGTGCATCATCAGACAGTCAACGGATTCGAGCTGGAGCTCTTCCAAGGCCTTGCGGGCCCGTTTGAGGAACCCCTCTTTTGACTTGTCTTCCTGGACCTCGAGCTTCGTCGTGATGAACACGGACTTCCTGTCACGGCCCTTCATGGCCTTGGCAACGATCCGGTGGTGGCCCGGATACTCTTCAGCGCTGTCGACATAGTTCATGCCGGCCTCGAAGGCGGCCCGGAGAACGCCGGCGTCCATGATGGAGCCGCAGCCGAGGTCGGACACCTTGAAGCCGGTCCGGCCCAGGACCCGGTATTCCCGGATCCTGAGGGGAGCTTCGGTCTGTTCCTGTCCCCACGGCACGCCCCCCCGGGCGGCCAGCCCGGTCCCGAAGACCCCGAGGGCGGATTCCTTGAAAAACTGCCTGCGTTTGAGTGAAAGTATCCGGCCCATCGGTCCTCTTTTCAGCCGCGGACCTGTCCGCCGCGGCGGCGGATTGGAATGAGACAGGCAGAATAACAGGGCGGAGGAGGGGGAGTCAACCGGGAAAGCGAGGCCGGCCGCGAACCTAGTCGTGGGACCGGCGGAGGATGAACATCCTCAGGAGCTGCATCGCGGCCATAGCCGTCGAAGCGACGTAGGTCAGGGCGGCGGCCTTGAGGACCTGCCGCGCGCCGGTCATCTCGTCCGGAGTCAGGAACTGCCGCTCCTCGAGCAGGACCAGGGCCCTTTTCGAGGCGTTGAACTCGACCGGCAGCGTGATCACGGAAAAAGCGACCGCGCCCGTGAAGAGGAGAATTCCGATGTCCATCAGGATGCTCGGGCCGCTGCGGCTGAAGATGAAGCCGATGAAGAACAGCGGGAAGGCCAGCGTCGAGCCGAGGTTCGCCACCGGATAGATCACGCTCCTCAGGTGGAGGGGCTGGTAGTGGGTCTGGTGCTGGATGGCATGGCCCGTTTCATGGGCGGCGATCCCGAGGGCGGCGATGGACGAGCTTTCATAAACGCCTTCGGAGAGTCGGAGGACGCGGGTCCGGGGGTCGTAGTTGTCGGTGAGCTCCCCGGGCATCTTTTCGATCTTGACGTCGCCGGCCCCGCTCGCCTGGAGGAGCTCATGGGCGGCCTGGGCTCCAGAGATCCTCGACGAAGCGTATATCTGGCTGTATTTCCTGTAGGCCCCTTTGACCCTGGCCTGGGCGTAAAGAGCCAGGATCAGGGGAGGGATGAGAAGGAAAAACGTGTAATCCGCAAAGAACATAGCTTATCCTCCGGAAATGATAACCTATTTATTTTACTCCAGGCCGGGGGAAAAGGGAATATCGGTTTGACCCCTTCCGGTGTATAATAAAGGCTCGACCGTGCTAGACGGGGAGCCAGCGGTGCCCTGTAACCCACAATCCGCTCCAGTGGGGTTGAACCCCCTGCCGAGGCTTCTCTCTTTCTGGCCGGTGCCTCCGAACGTGGCGTTGAGGGCCGGGGCCCTGTGCAAAGCGCCGCCCGTGAATCCCGTCAGGACCGGAAGGTAGCAGCGGCAGCGGGAGGGTGTCTTGTGCGGCAGTCAGCCTCGCCTGAGCCGGCGGCGGGGGACACGCAGGGAGGGAGCTGTCGGAGCAGGGTGCACGGTCGTTTTTTTGTCCCGCCTCAGGCAGGAGACAGCCCGAGCTTCCCGAGGAGCGACTCGATCTCCCGCTTCCCTTCGTCCTCGACCGGGAGAAGGGGAAGCCGGGCGGGTCCGCCGTAAAAACCCTGGAGGTCCTGGGCGTATTTGAGGCCGGCGATCCCGTAAACGTCCACTAACGCTTTGTTGAGGGGGATGAGGTCGAGCTGGAGCTTCCGGGCCTCGTCCTTTTTCCCCGCCTTGAACAGCCTGTAGATACCGGCGCTCATTTCGGGAGCGGCGTTGGCCACGGCCAGGATGGCGCCGGACGCCCCCATCTCGAGGCCCGGGTAGACGACGTGGCCGGAACCGAGGAAATAGTAGAAATCTGCGGGGACCTCCCGGATGACTTCGCCCAGGAAAGCCAGGCTGCCCGAGCTTTCCTTGACTCCGGCGATGTTCGGGTGCGGGGCGAGGTCGACGATGAGCCGGGGCTCGAGGGAAATCCCCGTGTTCTGGGGCATGTTGTAAATGAGGATCGGAACCTTGCTCGCCTCGGCCACGGCCAGATAGTGCGCTTTGAGGGCCTCCCGCGTCATCCTCGATTTGAAGTAGGACGGCGGCCGGACAAGGGCGGCGGCGATCCCGCGGCCCGCGAACCTGTTCGTGAACTCGATCGTTCCCCTGGTCGATTCACGGGCCGTCCCGACAAGAACCTTTTTTCCCGGAGCGGACGCGGCGAGGACGGCCTCGACCAGCTTCTCCGACTCCGCGTCCGTCAGGGAAACGCTTTCCCCGGTCGAGCCCAGGACCAGGTATCCCGCGAGGTCCGTCCGGTTGTATTTCCGGACGTTGTCCCAGACCTTGTCCGTCGAGACCTCGTCATCGACGAAGGGTGTGGTCAGGGCGACGTAGACGCCTTCGAGGGGCTTGCTCATTTTTTTTCTCCCGGCCGCGATCTCCTGACGGCCTTTTCGATCTCCCGGAGCTCGTCTTCCCCCATCCCGAAATAGTGGCCGACCTCGTGAAGGACGGTGTCCCGGACGTTGTCCTTGATCTCCTCGGGCCCGCGGGAGATCCTCTCGATCGGACCCTGGTAAATGACGATGACGTCGGGCGGGATGTTCCCGTAATATCCGGGGCTGCGGTGCGTGTACGGCACCCCGTGGTAGAGGCCCAGAAGGGGCCGGCCGGGCGGCGCCTCGTCCTCGACCATGACGGTCAGGTTCTCGATGAGCTTTTTGAAGCGCGACGGGATGCCGGCCAGGGCCTCCTCCACGAGGCGCTCGAACTCCGCCTTCTCCATCAGCGGGAGGAACGGGCTTTTCCCGAAAGGTTTCGGGATCCTCCTCATTTCTCGATGCCTTCCCTGGCCTTGACGCCCCGGTCGCCGTAATGCTTGAGCTCCCGCATCTCGGTCACCAGGTCGGCTCTCTCGATGATCACCGGGGGGACGTAGCGGCCCGTCAGGACGACCTCGACGTCCCCGGGCTTCCGGGCCAGGAAATCCAGGACGTCCTGTTCGGAGAGGATCTTGAAATGGACGGCCGTGTTGACCTCGTCGAGGACGATGATCCGGAATTCGCCCGAGAGCATGGCCTCGAGCGACTTCCGGAGGCCCCGGCGGGCCCGGTCGACGTCCGCGTCGTCGACGCTATTGGTGACGTGGATGAAACCTTTGCGGCCGAACTGCTCGATCCGGATGAGCGGGGCCAGCTTTTCGGAGGCCCGGATCTCGCCGGTCGGCTGCCCCTTGAGGAACTGGCCGATATACGTCTTCATCCCATGGCCCGCGGCCCGGAAGGCTAGGCCGAGCGCGGCCGTCGTCTTCCCTTTCCCGTTCCCCGTGTAGACCTGGATGAGTCCTTCAAAGGATTTTTCGCCCGGCTTTGTTTCCATCGCGTCTATTGTTGACCAATCGGGTCCCCGATGTCAAAAATCCGTAGAATTCCTTTTTTCGACGGCGGCGACCTGTGCTATAATCGGGGGCATGCTAGACCCGAAGTATGTTCTGGAACATCTTGATTTCGTTCAAAATAGACTCGGGACGAGGGGCCAGAGGATCGACCTCGCGGACTTCGTCCGGGCCTCCCGTGAGAAGAAGGACGTCCTCCTCGCGGTCGAGGAGCTCCGGGCGGCGAAGAACAAGGCTTCCGAGGAGATCTCCCGGATGAAAAAGGAAGGCGCGGACGCCTCTTCCCGGATCCTGGAGATGAGGAAGGTCGGCGACGAGATCTCCGGCCTCGACGAGCGTCTCAAGGCCGTCGAAGAAGAGATCCGGCAGACGCTGCTCAATATGCCGAACGTCCCCCACGAATCCGTTCCCGTCGGCCGCGGCTCCGACGACAACCGGGAAGTCCGGCGCTGGGGCGCTCAACCGGATTTCGGTTTCGAGCCCCAGGCCCATTGGGACATCGGCGAGCGCCTGGGCATCCTGGACTTCGAGCGGGCGGCCAAGATCACAGGCTCCCGATTTGCCGTCTCCATGGGCGCGGGCGCCCGGCTGGAGCGGGCCCTCATCAGCTTCATGCTCGACCTCCACACCCGGGAACGAGGATTCACAGAGGTCCTGCCGCCGTTCATCGCCAACGCCGAGAGCCTGACCGGGACGGGAAACCTTCCCAAGTTCAAGGTGGACCTCTTCAAGCTCGAGGGCTTCGACTGGTACCTCATCCCCACGGCCGAGGTGCCGCTGACGAATATCTTCCGGAACGAGATTCTCGAAGGAAGCGTCCTGCCCCGGCGGTTCGCCGCCTACACGCCGTGCTTCCGGAGTGAGGCCGGCTCCTACGGCAAGGACGTTCGCGGGCTCATCCGCCAGCACCAGTTCAACAAGGTCGAGATGATGATCTTCAGTCTCCCGGAGAAGTCCTTCGATGAGCTCGAGTTCATGACTGCATCGGCCGAGGAGATCCTGAAGCGGCTGGGACTTCACCACCGGGTCGTCCTCCTTTGCACCGGGGACATGGGCTTCGCCAGCGCGAAGACGTACGACCTCGAGGTCTGGATGCCGAGCCGGAACGGCTTCATGGAGATCTCGTCGTGCTCGAATTGTGTCGATTTCCAGGCGCGCCGGGCCAACATCCGCTTCAAACGGGAGCCCAAGGCCAAGACCGAGTTCGTCCATACCCTCAACGGGTCCGGCCTGGCGGTCGGCCGCACGGTGAGCGCCATCCTCGAGAACTTCCAGCAGAAGGACGGCTCGGTCGTCATCCCCGAGGCCCTGCGGCCGTACATGAACGGACTCGAACGGATCGTCAAATGAACGCGCGGAGGGATGGCCGAGTGGTTGAAGGCGGCGGTCTTGAAAACCGCTTTCCGGTCTCCGGAACGGGGGTTCGAATCCCTCTCCCTCCGCCATCCGATCTCTCATAAGCCCGAGAAGCGGGACGGCGAGGAGGTCCCATGATGAGGCCCGCGAAGAAAGCGGACAAGCTGACGGACCTGCCGAATATCGGCGGCCCGGATTTCGTGGCGGGCCCGCTTAATTGTCTGTCTTTGCTAGAGTTACGGTAGAGGTCGGAATCTCGGTCGTCCGGGGGGTGTCAACTTTTTGTCGTGTCGGGTCCAGGAACGCGCCCATAAGCTCGGCTGCCCGGCGCTGCCCTTCGCCACTCGCGTGAAGGTATTTCGCCGTCATCGCGACCGACGAATGCCCCAGGATCTTCGAGACGGACACGAGGTCCGCCCCGGCTTCGAGCGCCCGGCTTGCGAACGTGTGGCGGCAGTCATGGAACCTGAAGCCTGTGATCTTGGCTGCAGCACAGGCGGCCCTGAACGCGTCCATCATGGACGTGACGGATTGGCCCGACTCGCCGTTCATAAAGACATACTCTCCGCGCCTGGGGACCGCGCCCAGGGCCTCGGCGACGGCGCCGCTCATCGGAACCTTCCGGGGCTTGCCGCTCTTCGACATCGTAATCGAGATCTGGCCGAGGACTGAATCGACGTCCTTCCACTTGAGGTTGAGGATCTCACCGCGTCTCATGCCCGTGCCCAGGGCGACGGTGAGGATCGGCTTGAGAGGGGGCGCGGCCGCGTCGATTAGGCGCCCGGCCTCGTCCCGCGTTAGGAACCGTTCCCGGGGCGCCGGTTCCTTGAATCTTCGAACCTTGGCCATGGGGTTTGATTCGAGCTTGCCCCACTCGACCGCCTTGACCAGGAGCGTCCGAATCGCGGCCAACTCGCGGTTGACCGTGCCCGGTGCAACCTCGGCGCGACGGGCGGCCTTATAGCCCTCGATGCCCTGGGCTCCGATGGCCTGCAGGGTTTTGCCCTCGAAGAAGGCCTTGGCGTGGGCCAGGCTGATTTCGTCGCGCTCGGGGGCTCGTTTATTCGGGCGACAGTACGTCTCGAGGAAGATGTCCGCGAACGCCGCGAAGGGCACGTCCTCGACCTCGGCCTTCTTGAATCCCCGGGCGATATCAAGCAGCTCGGCCTTCATCTTCACGAGCGTATTCCGGGCCTGGGCCAGCGTGTAGCCCGCGAATTCACGATGACGCTTCCCGCCGAAGGTCCAGTCGGCATACCACTTCCCGCCGATGAGTTTGAGGTTCCGTTCCTTCTTCGTCATGATCTCCTCCGCTCCCATTCCTGAAGTTCCTGCGGCGAGAACGTGACGACACTCTTATAGCCGCACGACGGGCAGCGAAAGGTCACGTACAGCCATCCGCCCTCGCGCCGCTCTGTCGTTTCGAAGGGCACGAGGCAGCGGCCGCACCGCCGGTCGCTCAAGTAGGGTCGGTCTCTCTTTTCGTTCACGCGGAATCACCTTCGTTTCCGCGAAATATCGAAATGGGTTTTCTGGACAAAGGCCTCAACATCCTCAGGGTCAAACCGCTTTCGACTCCCGACCTGGATAAATCTGATCTGTCGCTGCCTGGTTAGGCGGTCGAGAGTGCGGACGGAAATCCGCAAACATTTGGCGGCCTCTTTTTTAGTTAGAAGTTGTCTAATTTCTTCGTTCATCGCATGGCCCTTTGATTTGGGCCAGGACACGGGCCCTGGCCCTCCGAAAAGGTCAGGCGGGAAACGCCTGCGCGACCATTGGGATCTCGAAGGATTTCCGCGCCTGGGCTTTTTTCGGCTGCTCCTTCTTCCACGGGGCGAGATAGCCCGCCTTGTCAAGCGCCTGGAGAACGGCCGAGAGTCCGCCCGGCGCCAGGACAATCTTCAGTTCGTCGCCATCATCGTCCGTGAAGTCGATGCAGACGCCGCCAAAGTTGGTCTCGACGTTCACCATCGGCGGGCTCTTGTGCTCGGTGAAATTGTAGAATCCACTCGTCAACATTTTGTCCTCCCCTTCTCAATGAATTTCGCCCGGAAGTCCGGGCCGCCCTTAATGAACCGCTGGAAGTCGTTCCGGGTCACGCGCCAAACCCTGCCTCCACCGGGCTTGAATGCGCGAAGGCGCCCGGACGAAATCCACCGGATCGCGGTGCCGCGTTTAACCTTGAGGAGCCCGCAGATCTCCTCGACCGTCAAGAAATTATCCATCATGACCTCCGTCTTAGCCTGTTCATTAATGTTCATCTATCTCCATTATAGACGCTAAAAGGCTAAAGTCAAGCGATTTCTTTTTGGCCTGTTCCCCCTGGGGCGCTAATGTGCTACAATGCGCGCATGGGTTCGGAATATCTATCCAAGAAGGATTTGATGGCCTACCTCCGGGTAAGCAAGGGGACGGTCGAAAACCTAATGCGGGAAGGGCTGCCGCACGTCAAATTAAAGCGCCGGGTCCTGTTTCGCCTCGACCTCGTTGATAAGTGGCTCGAGGCCCGGATGGTCCGGGCCAAGAAGCCTTAAATCCCGCCACTCGAACTCTCCGCCTTGAGTTGGGCTCTGCCCTATTCGTCCAATTGAGAAATGAGGAGGCGAGGCCGACGACTTCCCGCTTCGATTTTTATCTAGCATCGCCGGTTTGCCCCCGCCCCCTCGCCATGTCAAATCTTGAGGTCCCAGGCGTCTTGAATGGCGCGCCGCTGCTCCGCGACGGTTTTCTTGAACTCGGCATACTCGGGCGCCGCCTGGATGAGGCCCGTCTTCCGAGCGTCGATCTCGAGCTCAAGCCCCGAGAATAGCCGAACGACGATCAGGCCTCCGGCGTCCAGGCCGACCGTCGCCGTCGTGGTCTCAACTAAATATTCCGGGCGTTCGACCTTCACCGCTCAAGCCTTCCCGTCGAAAACGTCCCGAATGTCATTCCGCTGCTCGCCGACGGCACGTCGCCATTCTTTGTACTCCGGGGCGTCACCCAGCGCCGCGAGTGCTTCATCGATCGCGCGGTTTATCTTGTCCCGCTTGGCCCCGAGCTCCGCGAGTTTCGCTTGAACGTCAAGCTTCGTCGTGAAGGAGAGGAAGTTCAGCCGGGGCCGCGTCTTCTTTCCGGCCTGCCACGCGATTTCGGCGGCCTCATCGAGCATCTTCCCGATCTCGGCCTTCCTCTTCTCGGCCTCCGCCCTCATCCCTACAAGAAGGACGTCCGCGGCATCCTGGATCGTGGGCATGGCCTCCGTGGTCGTGTGGCCGATGATCTCACCAGCTGCGTTCACGACAGGCCGCCCGACGTCCTTGTCTTTCGGGATCCGAACGCCCGCCATAATCGACGCGGCGATATCGATCCCCTCCATCTTGCTGACTTTTTTTTCGTCCATCTTTTTTTCCTTTCAGTTGATTCTACCCACGTTTGCGGAGGTGTTCCACGGCCGCGCTTTGCTCGAACAGCCGCTCATGCTCCGCCTTGGACTTGGCCGCGTCCTGCACCGCCTGGTCCTGGCCCTTGAGGGCGTCCTGGACCTCGACGGCGTGATCGGGATTTTCAATCACGCAGCCGGCCCCTTTCACCGCCTGCATCGCGCTCTGGATGGAGGTCGTCGTGCCTTTCCCACCGTAAAAATCGATACCCGCCGCGAATCCCCGAAAAGTTGGATCGGGGTGCCGAACCACATAAATCTTGTCTGCCATTATCATGGCCTCCTGTTTAAATTTCCGTCCCGTGACGGATTGTTTCACTTAATGATGTTAGTCCAATCAGGCCCCGCAGGGGGCTGCTTTGCGAAAGCCTTCTGAGCGTCCTTGAACGGTTGACGCGCCTTCTTGAAGGCCAAGAGGTCGGCCTTCTGCTCGTCGCTGAGTGGACCGATGATCTTGTAGCCCTTGCCAACGTCCAGCAGATCGCAGAGCTGGGTCAGGTCCGAGGTCGAGCCCTGGCCGTTGTGAAAGTCAACGCCGAACACGCATCCGCGAAATCCCGGCGTCGGATGTTTGATGATGTAGATGGTCATGCCTTCGGCTCCTTGATCTGGTGGACGGGAACGCCGCTCATCACAATGGTGTCGAAGAGGACGCCGCTCAGCAGCTTGATCAGGAAGGCCCCGACCCGCAACCGGTCATGGAGTTCGGGATAACGCCGCATGTCGATCAGGAACCTGCGCCCGTAAAAGTCCACGAGTTCGAAAAGGCCCTCCTCGGGTCCGCACTTGATCG
>Ga0187886_1000100_pt1 | contig 122271 bp, 114 predicted proteins | sample June2016WEW_20_1_FD_133001 | JGI IMG/M metagenome (GOLD analysis project Ga0187886, IMG submission 133001) | Peatland microbial communities from SPRUCE experiment site at the Marcell Experimental Forest, Minnesota, USA - June2016WEW_20_150 | ecosystem: Environmental > Terrestrial > Soil >...
ATTCTTTCTAGATTGTTCTCGTTGAGAAGACGGATCGCTTCCTTGAGTTCAACCTGTTCTGGAAGAACAAATATCTGAACAAGGTTGTCTCTCAATAGGTGAAACGGACCCTCACCCATACCCCCTGCAAGCACCGCGTCAACTTTTTCGTCTACTAAGAATTGAGCAGCACCTATTCCTTTCTTCCTCGCTATTCTCGCTGCTCTATTGACCTTGACATAGACATACTTTGTTTGGTTATTCTCCAGTTCTATGAATGCAAAAAAGGGTACATTGCCAAAATGAGCAGAAGTCTTTGATTCCAATCCTTTGTCTTCCACCGCTGGAATGCCGACCTTGATTTTCTGTTTTTGTGCTGGTTCTACATGAATCGTAATTGATTCAATATCCTTGAAACGCTCTCTGATCTTCTCTTCGATCTCATCTGAAATCTCGTGCGCTTTCTCCAGAGGAAGAGCTTCTTCCACCTCTATGTGCATCTCTCCAAAGGAGACAGGTCCTGATTTATGCAATCTGAGATCATGCACTCCCCTAACTCCCCTTACTCCCTCCGCTATTTCCTTCATTTCCTTGGCCTTTTGCGGACTCAAACAAGCATCCATAAGAACCAGCACTGCATCTTTTCCAAACCACAACCCCACTTTCATAACGTACAACCCAATAGCCAAGCCCGCCAAAGCCTCAGCCACGGGATAACCTAGGCTGGCAAACAAGACACCTACGAAAACCAATAACGAAGTATACACATCTATCAAAGAATGTTGTCCTTCACTAACAAGCGACTGAGAACCGATAAGGCTTCCCACGCTTTTCTTGTACCTACCAAGAAAGTAGGAGACCAGCCCTGAAAAAGCGGCCACCGCAAGAACAACAGATGGAAACAGGACAACGCTGCGTGCAAACAGTTTATCCACAGCTTCTTTCAAGATCAAAACACCTGATACAACGATCGTCACGGCGACTATCAGCAAGGCCAAGGTTTCTGCCTTGTAATATCCGTACGGAAATCTTTCGGTAGGTTTTTTCTGAACCAGCTTGAGTCCGGCCCAGACAGCAATCGAGGAAAAAATGTCAGCAAAGGAATGAATAGAGTCTGCGAGTAATGCCACGCTCCCAGAGATCACCGATACTGCGCCTTTCAGAAGGCTGAACGCTAGGAGAACAGATGCAGAAAGAATCGCAGCTCTTTCCCCTTTTCTAAAAAGCTGGTTCTTCTCATTCATTCTAGAACCAAGCTCTGAGTTCTACTCCTAGTGATGGTGTGCGTGATGGCAGCCTTCGGTAAGCTCTTGAAGCTTGTCATCCTTGTATGCAGCGATTACGTCTTTGACCGTATCCGCGTTCGCTTTTAGTACCGCTACTCCTGCTTCTTGGAATCCGGTTAAACCTCTTGGGCCCATTCCGTAGGTTATTATCGCATTTGGTTTCCGCTCCAGAATGTGGTCGTGCATGTGTCCTTCGCCCCCGAAATGTTCGCTTTTGTTTTCTAAGGTCTCGACGTTTTCGACTTTTCCGTCCATGTCCAAAGCCACGATAGCATAGAAAGGCGCTCTTCCGAAATGCTCTGCTATCCTAGCGTTCAAACCGTTGTTATCTGACACAGGTACGATTACTGTAGTTTTCATTGCGTCACCTCCTTTTTCACTACTTCTTCGCCTTCTGTTTCAGGAAATCTTCGATCTTCTTGACAATTTCCATGAAGGACTTTGAAGCCGCAGAGTTTGGATGCTCGACGATGAACGGTTTCCCTCTGTCAGCATCCTCACAGATTTCTTGATCTATTGGAATGCTTCCAAGAAATGCGGCATTCAGTTCTTCAGCTATCTTTCGCCCGCCGCCAGACTCGAATATGTCAGATTTTTTTCCGCAGTGAGGACAGGTGAAGCCGCTCATGTTTTCGATGACGCCGATGATTGGCATTCCGAGCTGCCGAGCAAAAGTGACAGACTTCTTAACGACCACTTGCGAGACTTTAGATGGGATTGTCACTATCACAACGCCGTCCATTTCCGGTAATAGCTGAGCAATGCTTAGCGGTTCATCGCCTGTTCCAGGAGGGAGATCAATTAGCAGAATGTCTAGGTCTCCCCAGACTATCTCTGACAGAAACTGGCGGATCGCGGTCATCTTCAGCGGTCCACGCCAAATCACTGGCGCATTTTCATCAGGCAATAGGAAGTCCATCGAAACAACCTTTATCCCTAACGTGCCTGAGGCTGGAAAGGCTCCAGGCGGACCCACTTGGAGTCTTTGGCCCGTCAGTCCTAGCATTCTCGGTACACTGGGACCATGTATATCTGCGTCAAGAATCCCGATCCGGTCGGCGTGTCCATGCATCGCGAGGGCCACGGCCAGATTCACGGCCACCGTACTTTTGCCCACGCCACCTTTGCCGCTTATCACGGCTATCTTGTGCCTAACCTTGCTCATTTTGGCCCTGAGCTTCTGCTCCTGCTCCGAAAACTGTTTTTCTCTCTCTGTAACTTCTTGCATACTCGTCAATTCGAAAACTCCTTCATATTTCAAAATGGCCTCTATGGCCTCTTCCAAGTCGAGCGTACCCTTTGTCCTCGGGAGCCCTGTGGATGTTCTTGCTTCCGCATGTAGGACAGGTGCCTGGTCTCCCTCTTCCATGGGGTTCGTCCCACTCGTGGCCGCAATCAAGGCATTTGAATTTTCTACTTGCGTCCGACATGTATTCGCCTCCTTCTATTCGTATTGCTTTGCCATTGACCAATGCATCTGCCACCTTCTTTCTTGCCGCCTCTATGACTCTGTGGAATGTCGGTTGCGATATGCGCATACTGTCAGCCGCCGCTGTCTGCTCCAATCCCTCGAGATCCTTCAGTCTTATCGCTTCAAATTCATCTACGCCCAAGCCAACGCTTTCCAAAGAATTCATTGGAACGCCTCTAGGTTTGAAATACTTCACGCCTGGTTCGCAGCATACTCGTCGGCAGATTCTGGGTCTAGGCACGATTATGAATAAATATTCATAATTCTCTTAAAGGTTTCGCAACGCAAGCTGGAAACACACATTCCGAAAACATGAAAACAACAATAACTTTTCATAGCGGTCAATTACTTAAGCCCCCTCTTAGCGCGCGCGGTCTGTCCACCAGACATGCACCCTCGGGATTTGTGGTGTAAATGGGAATTCACAATGTGACGCGCGCGAGTAAGACATAAGTTGTGCAGAAACAACGTCATCCTATTCGCGGGGAAAGATCGTGGTTAAATGTAGCGAATGTACCGTTTTCGTGTGCGAACATCCTCAACGGGCTCGAGTTACTTCCAAGCTGGGTTTTTGTCCGATGAACGTTGAAAAAGATGTTTTAAGGAAAGCTAGGGAAGAATATGAGAAACCTGGTGTGGGAAAAATAGCTCGTGCTTCGGCTTTGGTAGAGTCAGAGGGTTATATGAAGTGGACCAGAGTCGAGGATACGATGGAATTTGCCAGAAGGATGAATTTTGTTAGTCTCGGTGTTGCCTGCTGTGTAGGATTGACCGAGGAGGGAAGAGTACTGACGGATATTCTCGAATGCAATGGCTTTCAGGTGACTTTTGTATTCTGCAAGACTGGTGGTGTTCCAAAGGAAGAGTTGGGACTGAAAGACAGCGAGAAAGTACATCCCGGCACCTTCGAGCCTATTTGCAACCCAGTAGCACAAGCCTTAATCATGAACAAGGCGAAAACAGAGCTGAACATAATCGTAGGACTCTGTGTAGGACACGACTCCACCTTCATCAAGTATTCCAAAGCACCCGTAACAGTCTTAGTTGCTAAGGACAGGGTCTTATGCCACAATCCCGTTGGAGCATTATACACTGCAAAGGGATACTACAAGCACAAACTCTACGACACACACAGAGCGCGCACAGGAATTAAAGCACCCTAGCTTTTAGAGAGCGCTTGTCCCAAGAGATCAACATTATTCAGTGAACATCAGTTTAAGCTTCTTACTGGGTCTCTGCTGCTCCATTCATCTTTTTGCCAGTTTTCATAAGTAGGTGGGCTTCTCATGCCTAGTGAAGATGTAGAGGAGATACGTTTGGCAGATACTCTGCTTGTGTTCTCTGTTGCAGCAGGCGTAATAATCATCGGCTATCTTGCCAATGCTTTGTTCCGAAAAAGCACGCGCAAGGAATATGAAAAAGTGATGTTGGGTTACAGGTTTGATTACCTAATGAATTCCCAACAGTTCTAGTAGGTTGTATTTAACGATCAAGACTGCGAGCAGTGAAGCAATCAACGACATCACTGTAATCATTGTGTTAAGCGAAGGTCCTGCAGTGTCTTTGAATGGGTCTCCGACTGTGTCGCCTACGACCGCCGCTTTGTGTGCGTCTGATCCTTTGCCGCCGTATTTTCCTGATTCAATCAGTTTCTTGGCGTTGTCCCACAAACCGCCTGCGTTTGACATCAATAGGGCTAACAGCAAGCTTGAGAATATTGAACCGGCCAAGAAACCTCCGAGTGCTTTTATTCCGCCTGCGAAGCCAACAATCAAGGTTGCAGCGATGGCCATGATACTCGCCGGCATAAGTTCACGCAGTGCTCCAACCGTCGCGATGTCAACACACCGCGCATAATCTGGCTTTACGCCTGGTTTCCCTTCCTTGAGCCCTGGAATCTCTCTGAACTGCCTCTTGATTTCTGCGATCATTCTGGTCGCGTTTCTTCCAACGCCCAGCATGACCATCGCCGAGAACACAGCTGGAATTGCAACGCCTATGAGGGCGCCTAATAGGACCATCGGGTCCATGACGTCGAAGACAACAGTCTGACCTGCTCTGGAGGCTATTTCCTGAAATGCTGCAAGCAAAGCGATAACGGTTAATCCTGCTGCGCCTATGGCGAATCCTTTGGTTATGGCTTTCGCCGTGTTCCCTGCAGAGTCAAGTTCGTCTGTGATGGCTATTACTTCTTCGCTCAGTCCTGATTGTTCGGCTATTCCTTTAGAATTGTCGACGATCGGACCGTAAGCGTCGTTTGAAACAGTCAATCCGACAATCGAGAGCATGCCAAGGGCGGCCATAGCTATTCCATAAACAGCAAATTCTGCACCTGTCGCGTTGTACTGTGTAGCTAGGGGTTCACAGATCTTGTATGAAATAGCCGCTGCAACTGCTATTCCGATCAATGGAAATATGATGCTGCGTAGACCGTATGAGAATCCTGTTAGGATATTCAATGCGGCTCCAGTTTCGGATGCTTCTGCCGTTCTTAGAACCGGGGCTTTGTCTTCTGATGTAAAGTAATCGCTTGTAACACCAATAATTATTCCGGCTGCGAGACCAACTACTGCGGCTCCCCACAATTGCCATGGATAGTTCAGGTACCACGTTGCTAGGGCTGTCAAGATTCCAAATATTATGCATGTTATGTAGGTTCCTACGTTTAATGCTCCCCCAGGATTGCCTTTCTTGCCTACTCTGACTGTTAAGGCGCCTATGACTGCAGCCAAGATGCCTGAGCCTGCAAACAGAAGTGGAACTTGCACAAAAATTTCAGGCGCGTTCATTTGTCGCGCGACTAGGTCTAGTCCTACGCCAAGTATCATTACTACGACTACACTCGCCACGTAAGAGTCAAAAAGATCGGCTCCCATTCCTGCGACATCGCCTACGTTGTCTCCAACGTTGTCAGCTATGACTGCGGGGTTTCGCGGATCATCCTCAGGTATTCCCAGCTCCACTTTGCCGACCAAATCTGCGCTGATATCTGCTGTTTTTGTGAAGATGCCTCCGCCTGCCTTAGCAAAAAGTGAAAGAGAGCTTGCTCCAAAACTGTAGGCCAGCACTGCTGGTATTGTTCCCTCCATCCCAGTGAGATAGAAGACTACGCTGATGCCGAGCAGACCGACGCCGACTACTGACAACCCCATGACTGCGCCGCCGCGAAAACCAATGGGAAACGCCTTGTTCAATCCGCCTTGTGCTGCATTTGCGACTTTGGCGTTTGCTTTCGTTGCAATGCTTAATCCCAAGTATCCTGCGAGGGCCGAGCAGAATGATCCGAACATGTAAGCTATTGGCAATTGCAGGTTCAGCAAGCGGTTGTGGTCTTCCCAAATTGGCTGTGGCAGGAATATGCCGATGAGTACTGCAACAACGGTTATGAACATTGCCAGCGTTGTATATTCTCTTCTGATGAAAGCTGCGGCTCCTTCTCTGATTGCATTGGAAATCTCTTTCATTCTTTCTGATCCACTATCCTGCTTGTTTACGTAACTGTAGAAGTAAAGTCCGACTAGTATTGATACCAATGCAGATAACGGTGCTAGTAACCATGGTTCAAATATCATCTTCCCTTTTCTCCTGTTCAAGCTTCACTATTTTTAAAGAAGCTCTAGTTTGAGCATGGAGCACATATAAACTTATTTCCTGAGATGCGTCTCGCATTAGAAAAGAATATATCATGTCACTTCACGATGATACGCTTCTATGTCTGCTGGAGAAGGGTGGCGTTGGCTTCCAAATCCTGGCATACGAAAAGTTCTGAAGAAGCTTTGAAGGAATTGAACTCTACTGAGACTGGTTTGAGTCAAGCAGAAGCGCATAAGCGACTGGCTGAATTTGGTCCGAATGAACTGAAAAAAGAAGAGCGCACTTCTCCGATAAAGATGTTTTTCGAACAGTTTGCCGATATACTCATGATAATCTTGCTGATAGCCACAGCGCTTTCCCTGGCCATCGGCGAATTCATCGACGCCATAGTCATTATCGCTATAGTTTTGGCTACGGCCATACTGGGTTTTGTCGAGGAATTCAGATCCGAGAAGGCTGTAGAAGCTCTTAAGAAGATGACAGCCCCTACCGCCGCGGTCTTGCGTGATGGAAAAGAAGCAAGAATCCCTACCGGCGAGATTGTGCCTGGCGACATCATACTCCTATACACTGGAGACAAGGTCCCTGGTGATGCGCGACTTGTCGAAAGCGTCAACCTCAAAATCGACGAAGCGTCATTGACAGGAGAATCTTCTCCAGTAAACAAGAACGTTACTTCCTGCGGAGAGGAAACCGCGCTAAACGACCGTCGCAACATGGTCTTCACGGGAACGATCGTTGTATATGGTCGAGGAAAAGCCGTTGTCACAACGACTGGCATGAACACGGAGTTCGGGAAAATTGCCAAAATGGTGCAGATGACTGAAGAAGAGGTGACTCCTCTTGAAAAGAGAACTCAGTCTATAGGAAAATGGATCGGCATATTGTCTGTGGCGATTTGTCTCGGAGTGGGCGTAATTGGGATGGTTGAAGGACGCAACATCATCGACATGATTTTGTGGGGAATCAGCCTGGCAGTGGCGGCTGTTCCCGAAGCGTTGCCTGCGATCGTCACAGGGGCTCTTGCCGTTGGCATGTATCGGATGGCCAGAGTTCACACTATAGTCAAGAGGTTGCCTGCCGTTGAAACGTTGGGTTGCACCAGCGTCATATGCTCTGACAAGACCGGAACAATGACGAAAGGCGAGATGACGGTGCAGAGGATCTACTTGAATGATGAAGCTGTCAAAGTAACGGGGGTTGGATACGAACCCAAAGGAGAATTCCTGATAGAAGATCAGAAGATTGATGTGAAAAGTGAGGGGCTTCGCATTCTTCTGACTGCTGCAACACTGTGCAATGACGCGAAGCTCGAAAAAGACGAAGCTACACAAAGATGGATTATCAAGGGAGACCCGACAGAAGGATCTCTCATCGTTGCAGCGGCGAAAACAGGTTTGTGGAAGCAAGAGCTTGAACAGCAGCAACCACGTGTGGGCGAAATTCCCTTCTCCTCAGAAACGAAACGCATGACAACTATGCACGTCATTTCAGGCGGGAAGAAGATAGCCTATATGAAAGGAGCTCCAGAAATAGTCCTGGAAAAATGCACGAAAGTATTGACGAACGGCAAAGCCTCGAGGCTCACTGAAAATGCCCGGGCAAAATTGCTCAAAGTGAATGAGGCTATGGCTAGGCAAGCGCTGAGGAACTTGGGCTTTGCTTACAGGGAGCTGCCTGAAGCAGTAGACGCTTGCGATGAGAAAATTGAGAACGACTTCGTGTTTGTCGGCATTATGGGCATGATTGACCCACCGCGTGAAGAAGTCAAGGATGCAATATACACATGCAAGAAAGCAGGAATAAACGTTGTGATGGTGACGGGCGATCATCGGCTTACCGCAATAGCAGTAGCGAAAGCGCTTAACCTGCTCGGCGAGGACGAAGAACTGGAAAAAGTGTTGACCGGTGAAGAACTGGAAAAGCTCAATGATGAGCAGCTGGCTGGCATCGTTGAAAAAGTTGTGATATATGCACGCGTTTCGCCTGAGCACAAGATGAGAATCGTCAAAGCTTGGAAAGCAAAAGACCACGTAGTCGCTATGACGGGTGACGGAGTAAACGACGCGCCAGCACTTAAAATGGCGGACATAGGCGTTTCCATGGGCATAACGGGCACAGAAGTGACGAAGGAAGCCTCAGACATGGTCTTGACAGATGATAACTTCGCTTCCATAGTCAAAGCAGCAAGAGAAGGCCGCGAGATATATGACAACATCAAGAAATACCTCACTTATCTTATGCGATGCAACATCATGGAAATCCTTGTAATGTTAATAGCCGTAGTTTCCGTGCCGTATCTGGCAAGAATCTATTCACCTGGCTCACCCACCGCGGTCATCGGTGAAGCAACGATAGCGTTAACCGCGGCACAGTTGCTTTGGGTGAACCTCACAACTGACGGTTTGCCTGCATTAGCATTGGGCATTGATCCAGGCGACCCAGACATAATGGATAGGAAACCCCGTGACCCGAATGAAAGCGTTTTCACAATTGACGTTAAACTCTACCTATCGCTGATACCAATACTGATGACTACTTTGCTTCTATTCGGATACTTCTTCTACCGACCATGGGAAAGTGCGGCTCAACTATTGGAAGCAAGAACTCAGCTGTTGACGGCTATGATCATAATGGAGCTGGCCAACGCCATATCAGCGCGTTCACTGAAATACCCAGTCTGGAAGGTCGGTGTGTTCAAGAACAAGTTCCTCTGGTACGCAGTGGGATCATCGTTTCTCCTGCAACTCTTCGTACTCTACACGCCAGGCATCAATTCAGCCTTCAGCGTCAATGCGCCTGAACCGCTTGACTGGGCATTTGCAGCATTGTTCACGGCGATAACCTTCACTGCGTTGGAACTGGGCAAATATATAGCAAGCAGAAGACGGAGAACAAAGGCTTAGAAAAACTTGTATGACGAGCTCTGAAAACGAGACCTCTCATAACCACAAATGGGCGTGTATCCTGAACCGTGTATACTGACTTTTCCGCATTCATCGTCATTTTGGTTGGTTGGGCGCGCCAAAGTTTATCGCCAAACCAAATTTAGTTTATGCGCGCGCCCTCCGTCCTCACAAAGAGATACTTAGCAAGATCATTGATTGTGAGCGAGAACGTCGCAGTGCAGGCCACCACAAACAGAGTCTCAACTATTGGTATAGGTTTGAGACCTGGGATTCCGGTTATCGTCACTATTGTTGCAACGATCATGCTCAGTATCATTGCTGTGAGCAGGGTCTTGCTTGGTCTCGACTCCCAGGAATGCCCTCTTTCTCTTACGTTGAATATCAGGAACATGGCGAAATAAAACAATATTTCAAAGCTGAACGTGTACAAGGTTTCGTCGGCTGCAGTCAGGCGGAACACGTTGAGTCCCACATATAGCAGCCCAAATGATTCGATAACAATCAGCGTGCTGAGCACCAGCGATGTCTTTACTAGGCCAGCTATGTTCCAAGTGTTAGGTTTCTGTGACCATTTCAAATCGTCTGTAGATAATGCTATCTTGACGAAGTCGGTCATGAAGAAGAGGAGAACTATGGCGAAGGCTGACACGACATAATTACCCGTTAAGACAAAGGACAGGACTACGAAAATCGCAGTCTGAAGGGTTCTCACTATCTTGCTCAGTACCCATGCAGATATTCTTTCGAAGATTACTCTTCCATTTCTGACCAAGTCGACGATGCTAGTCAAACCTTCATTCGTCAGGACGACGCTTGCTGCGCCCTTGGCTACGTCTGTTGCGGTGTTCACGGCTATGCCTACTTCCGCCTGTCTCAGCGCTGGTGCATCGTTCACTCCGTCGCCTGTCATGCCCACAACCTGTCCTGCGGCCTGAAGGCTTTTGACGATTGCGTATTTGTCCTCAGGATATATCTCCGCGAAGCCATCGCTTTTCTCGGCTGCCTGTGCAGCCTCTATCGCGTTTTCTTTCACGAATTCTTTCAGGTCGGCAGCTCTAATCACTCGTTCGCCGAGTCCTACTTCGGCTGCAACTTCTTTCGCTATTGCAAGAGCGTCTCCTGTCAACATTTTCACTGATATTCCGAGGTGCTTGAGCTCTTGTATCAGCTGTTTTGAATCAGTCCTGGGCATGTCGTAAAGCGCCACTAGACCGACGATCTCAGGAGACTCGTGATCATGTGCTCTCGCGACTGCCAGAGTTCTGTAACCTTTCTCGGCAAACATGCTCACCCGCGATTCCAAGTCTCTTATAGAGTCCTCATGAAGCCCACATGCTTTGGCAATGATGCTAACAGCTCCCTTCAAGACCTTGAATTCACTGTTGTCTCCTTGCACCAAGGCTTCAGTTCTCCGTGTTTTCGCGTCAAAAGGAACAAAATCCCTCTGTACAAACGAAGAAACGGGCAAATTCTCCAATTTGGCCTTGACAATAAAGGCGTTATCTATAGGATCTTGGTTAGCCTCTTGAGAAGCCAAGGCCCCGTACAGTATTACATCTTTTTCAGTAAACCCATTCAGAGGGATTACGTTTGCCACTGAAAGCTTGTTCACTGTTATTGTGCCCGTCTTGTCGGCGCAGAGCACACTCATCGTTGCCGCATCTTCGGAAGCGCTCAGTCTAGTCACGAGTACGCCTTTTTTGGCCAACTCCATAGAGCCCAATGCCATGCTGACGGTGAACATCGCTGGCAAGGCCACGGGTATCGCAGACAATAAGAGGACTAGGACTATTGGCAGCACGTCCAGAAGACTGACTCCCTCAAATGCTGAAACGGCTACAGCCACGATGATCAAGGAAGCAACTATGATCAGGAGCCACTTAACGACGTTGGAAATGACTTCTTCCATGTGCAGTTTTGGCCTTGCAAGTTGGACTAATTGGGCAGTTCTTCCAAAATATGTTTTCAGCCCTGTTGAGATGACGATGCCGCTAGATTCGCCTCTCTTGACAATGGAGCCCGAATAGATAGTGTCGCTTGGTTTCTTGTCGATTGTCATTGACTCTCCTGTCAAGGCTGATTGGTCAACTCCTAGCTCGCCATCTATTATTTTCACGTCGGCTGGCACGAAGTCTCCGGACCGGGTTCTGATTATGTCGCCCGGAACCAATTCTCTCGCGGCCAAGTTTCTCCAGAAGCCTTCTCTGAGGACTCTTGCGTTGACTTGGAGCTTTTGTTTCAATGATTCTACTGCGCCTGATGCTCTCTGTTCTTCCTCAAAACCCAGTATCGAATTGAAGACAAGAAGCCCAGTCACAATGTACAGGTCTGAGTATCTGTGGAGAAACCATGAAAGAACTATTATGATTTCAAGCATCCATGCAGTGAGACCCCAGAACTTACTTGCAAACATCTTCAGTGAGTTAGCTTTTTGCTCAGGAATTTCATTGTATCCATACTGCCCCTGTCTGGTCGCAACTTCATCCGACGAGAGCCCATGGGTCAGACTAGACTGCAAAGATGTGATTGTATTCTCTGCCGTCATCTCCTTGAAGTCTAGGGTCTTCTCGGTCAATCCAGAGCCTTCTGCCGGACGTTCACTTCCAGATCGCGTCATTCGAGAATAGACATCTTTTCTTGATAAAAAAGGGATAGGTCAGTAGGCTTCTTTGGACAGCACTACAAGGTTTTCGCGACTTCGCTAAAGGGTACGACTGGTCTTACGTCAACTGCCATTTGACCAAAGAACCTTGAGACAGTTAGGGCACTGTCGGCGTCTATAATGAAGTAACCTTTGTGTTCTGAGCTCTTGTCGTTTGGACAACTGAAATAGGCTCCTATTATTCTGAGACCCGATTTCCTTATGTTGTCGTCTGAAAAGAGCTTCTTGATCATTGTTTTTCCTTCAGGTGTTCCTAATGGGCATTTTGCGGCTTGATGGGTATGGGTAGCGACAAACAGCAAAGACTCACCTCCTTTTTGCACTTCAGCATGAAGCATTTTGTTCTTGCTATTTGGGCACTACTTCGAATTCCACTTTCAACTGAATTGGTTCTTTGAATATGGATAGTACTGGACAGTTTGCCTCAGTTCTCCGCCAAGCAGCCTCCAGCAGTTCCTTTCTTGCAGCTGCACACACTTTGGTCTTCACGGTCACTCCAGTCAATATGGGAGAATCAGGAGATTTTTCTGCTTCCGCCACGGCCTCGACTTTGGTGAGCTCGATTTTGCTCTGCTTGCAGCAATCGGCAAATATGGTCACGGCACAATCAGCCAAGGCCATTAGAGCCAATTCAATGGCAGTCGGGCCTTTATCGTCCCCGCCTGCGGGGGTAGAAAGGTCGCAGACTATGCTGTGTGTTCTGGAATTGTCAACCACCGAACGAACATTCTCGATCCATTTAGCTGTAGTCTTATATTTCGGCATTCTTTCACCAGAAACAGTCTCTACACTTACGACAAATTAAGAGTTGCGCAAAGCGCGCCCTTCTCATTGCGCGCGCAAGCGCGCGCGGCAGCTCAAGCATTTTAGTCGTGACGCTGCTGTTGAGCATCTGCTTATGCCTGAGCGTGTCAAGAAGCTGCAGGGTCAAATTCAAGTCTTGCACGTTGATTTGGAGGAACTCACAGGGGCTCTGAAGAAATTCTTGAACGTAGAAGGTTCTGGGCAACCTATTCCTGAGGGCTAAAGGATATGCAAGACTATGTTTCCTAGCTGGGGAAGTGGGCCCTAACTCGTTTTGAGTTGGAGGTCTGGGGTGAGGGAAGCGAAGAAACGAGTAGAATGTAAGCTCGAAAATCAGCTGGCTAATCGCATTGATAGAGTAGCTGAGCTTCTCAAGACCAGCAGGACAGACATCGTCAGGCGTGCGTGCATCGCATATTTGAAAAACATAGAGAAAGGTGCTAGGAATATCTGCACTTCAGCATGGATCAGATGCTTTGGTCAAGTAGTGTTCTTACTTTTCTTTCTATTTCGTCTCTGATTTCCCGAACTTTCTCTATCGGTTTGCCCTTTGGATCTTCGAGTCCCCAATCCACAGTTGTTTTGAAAAAAGGACCTGGACACAGGTCTGCAGCGCCACAGCCCATCGTTACGATCAGATCTGCTTCTTCCAACATCTTGGGAGTCAGCAGTTTCGGCAGGTTCATTGAGATGTCGATGCTCTTCTCTTTCATGGCTTCAACAACTACCGGATTGACCTTCTCGGCTAACTTGATACCTGCGCTTGAGGCTGTGAACTTTCCCTTTCCATAATGATTAGTAAAGGCTTCTGCCATCTGGCTCCGGCCAGCGTTTTCGACGCACACGAAAAGTACTCTTTTCATTTCATCCACCTCTAACTGAAGCATAGAACAACGCATTTAAATATGTTATTTGCCATCACTCAATTGAAGTCTCATGCCAACATCAAAAACAGAGCGAAGACTACAACGACTAGCCGAGTCAGGCATTTGTTCCAGTGAAAGTGCTTCAGAATATGCTGCCGAGCTAGAGAAATTAGCTAACAAAAACATGAGCAAAGAAAACGCCGCGAGAAATAGCAAAGTCTTGAAAGCTCTTGCAGATTCGACAAGGCTGAGAATTCTGGGGTTATTGTTGGTTCGAGAAATGTGCGTTTGCGAGGTCATGGCTGCCTTGAATCTTACACAGCCGACAGCATCTCATCATCTGGGAATATTGGAAAATGTTGAACTGGTGAAGAATAGAAAACAAGGCAAATGGGTTTTTTACAGCATAGCCAATCTCGAACTTATCAAGGGCATGCGGAAACTGAACATTCTTTGACGTTCATAAGAAACCGTCAATTTCTCGCAAAGTAAGGTAAAGTCATAACAACAGATTTAAATATCTGCATATGTTCTAGCACTTAACTGCAGGTAGCCAATATTAAGAATAGACTAGCAATTGCCTCATGAAGAAAAAAAGAGATACTGAACATGGCCATTGAGAAAATAGTTCTAAAGACTCAAAAAATGGAGTGCACTGGATGCAAAACATGCGCAACTGATTATGCAGCGGAAAACCTGAGGCATGCACTTGCAAGGTTGAATGGGGTGTCAAAAGTCAAGGTTGATGAAGTAACCGGCAAAGTTACAATAGAATATGACTCACAAAAAATCAGCTACTCCAAATTTACTGAGCGCTTGGTAAGACTAGGCTACCGAGTCGAGATTGAGTCCAGAGGGATTCCATGAGAGAACATGTGCAAGGCGTAATTCTAGTCGCTTCACTTGGGCTATTCGCTTTAGCAGGCGCCCTAATTTCTGGAACTCAAGTAACCTATGCGCATGAAATTAGCATTGCTTTGACTTTGATCGCCGTTGCCTTAGGCTATCGCATTTATGTGCATGGCATTCGATCCCTGCGGCACGGGAATGTTACCGCCCAATTGTTTGCAACAATTGCCATCTTCATTTCAGTGGTAGCTGGTCTCGTACTGCCTTCAGCATCAGCCACTGGCACAGCAGAAGCAGTTGGTTACCTTACAGCATCAGCAGTAGTGGCGTTCATAATACTCGCAGGTATGACGCTTGAAGGATACATTATCCATAGAACAAGAGGTGCGCTTGAGAAGCTCATTAACATGAGCCCCAGCACAGCTCGCATACGTCGAGACGGCAGAGAAGTTGAAGTACCCGTGGACGAGGTCAAGATAGGTGAAATCGTCTTAGTTAAACCAGGCGACAAGATACCCGTTGACGGAGCAGTAGTTTCCGGACACAGCACCGTTAACCAAGCAACTATAACTGGCGAGTCAATTCCAGTAGAAAAGACAGTGGGGGACTGCACATTTGCTGGTACACTCAATGAACATGGGGCATTAGAAATTAGAGTTGAAAAAATCGCTGAGGACACTACACTTGCTCACGTCATTCAACTTGTCGAAGAAGCTCAAGAGAAAAAAGCGCCAATACAGAACGTTGCAGACCGATTTACTACTTATTTCTTGCCAATCATGGCAGTTTTGGCATCTTCTGTCTTTGCGGCCAGCTATTTCGCACTTGGTTTTGAAACAGCGCTGGCAAGAACTGTAACTGTTCTTTTAGTCGCGTGTCCTTGCGCGCTTTCAATAGCTGTTCCTGTCGCTGTAGCTGGAACCATCGGTAATGCCAGCATGAACGGCATAATAATCAAGGGTGGCACACACATCGAAAAGCTAAAGGACGTTAAGCTGGTCGCATTTGACAAAACTGGCACGTTAACCATAGGCGAACCTAAGGTTGTTGAAATAAAAACCTTCGGTAATTACTCTGAAGCGGAAACAATCAAGTATGCAGCAATTGCTGAGAAATTCTCAGAACACCCCCTATCCAAAGCCATCATCGCTAAGGCAGCTGAGATGAGCATGAAAATTCCTGACCCCACAGACTTCAAAACTATTCCAGGACACGGCGTGGACGCCCACTACGGAAACAAGCATATCCTAATTGGAACTAAGATGATGGAAACGGAGATTCCAGAAGAAGCGAGTCAATTGATGAACATGGTTGAAAGCGAGGGGAAAACAGCTATTCCTGTAGCACTTGACAAAAATGTCATTGGCATCATTGTTGTGGCTGACACAGTTAGGGAGAATTCTTTGGAAGCTATACAGGGGCTTAAGCGCCTAGGAGTCAAAACTGTTATGATAACTGGCGACAATATGCGGACTGCGAAATCTATCGCTGAGCAGATCGGGGTTGATGAGTACCATGCTGAGCTTTTGCCTGAACAGAAAGTTGCGGTTATTGGAGAACTGAAAAAAGGCAATGTTGTTGCGATGGTCGGTGACGGTGTGAATGATGCTCCTGCTTTGGCTAATTCTGATGTTGGGTTTGCGATGGGTGCGGCTGGCAGCGATGTAGCGATTGAGACTGCTGACGTGGCTCTGCTTGGAGACGACTTGACAAAGGTTGAATATGCGATTAGCCTAAGTCGGAAGGCGTTTAACAGAATGAAGGGGAACATAGTTTACGCCTTTATCTGGAACATTGTCGCATTGAGTTTAGCTGCTTTTGGCATCTTAGATCCAGTCCTAGCCGTTGTTCTTGCAGAAGCCGGGTGCATATCAGTGGTAATCAATTCCGCTTTGCTTTTGCTGAGCAAGCCAAAGCCTCTAGCCAAGATTAAGGGATAAGCACCGCTCGCGCTCACATGCTTCTCAGAAAGAAATTCAGAAATGGCGTGAAAAATGGATTTGTAGCCCCCGCGCTCCTGTGCTCCAAAACGCAGCGAAAAACATCTTCAAGTAACGTATAAAACGCGGTTCTGTCTTGAGGCGCAAGTTCATGCGCGGGAGCTGAATTATAGATTTGGTTAGCGTGAGCGGGCGGGTGGACTCGACCCCGTTTGGGTTCTAATCCCCTCGGGCCCGCCAAGCAACTGCAGCAGGGCTCCGATGGAGTATTCCAAATTCCGTTGGATAAGTTCTTATGCGGATACCCACCGGATATTTTCCTAAGCTTTTGGGAAAATCGGCAATTTTGAGGAATTTACAAAAAAATGTAAAACGTGTAACGACGGTTTAAACGCTCCTGTGAAGCTAGCCCTCGGCACATCCCCAATTCTCAAATAAGGCCTAGTCTGCGACTATTTTAGAATTCTAACTGAAAATCTACGAGTTTGTTTCTTTCATTTCCCTTGATTTTACTCTGAGGTTTGAACCGCTTCCGCGCTGGACGGTGGGAGCGCGATGACTGTGTGTTGTCTTCCGGATATAGCGCGCATGCTTGTTCCTAAATTCCGTTCAAGAGGGGTGCATAGCGTTTTCCGATGGGGGATGGTTACTGTCACGGTTCAGCTTGGTGCTTGCGTGCTCACACCCTCCCCCCCGGGTATCCTATATGATCCAAATATGGCTGAAGAGCAAATGAGCAGCACAAGCCACTTCCCAAAAGAATTCAGGAACACGCTAGCGCGCTACATTGATGGAATCGTTAACGAAGCAGACCCAAGACTAGCGTATTTCGTTTCGTTGTTTGCGTCTGCCTCTTTTGCTCTGCGGAACAATACCACTGATTTAGACTTGGTTTTTGAAGGAAGCATCAGCCACGCACAGGACATCGAAAATGACCTCAAGAGGAAAGTGTTCTCAATCTTCCATCTACCGTGACTGCCCTAGCGCGACATCGTTGCGTGCGGGTTAAGCGTTATGAGCTTGGGCTTTTCTCTTTCTATAGGTTGTTACGGCTAATGTTGTTGTCAGTACGAATAGGAGGATTACGTACGTCGCAGGAAATTCGGGAATGACTTGGTAAGAGTAGTACTGTCCAGCGTTGTCTTCTGTCATCAAGTTTCCAGCATTGTCATACGCTGTTATTTTATATTTCACCCATGTGCCAGATGTGTGTCCCAGAATTGTCGTCTCGTACAAACTGGTTGTAGAGTTGTAGATCATCGGTAAGGGTGTTTGCCACGAACTGCCATTGTCATTAGAGTAGGTTAAGGATGCATTCTTCACACCAGTGCCGACATCTGTAATGCTTGCTGAGATCTTGACTGATTGTCCTTCGTTGACATCTCCTGATGGACTTTGACTTGGCGTGCCAATCGTGGGCGGGGTGATGTCAAGAACTGCAATTGTCACCATGTCGGTTGCCCAGTTTCCCACAGCGTCCGAAACATTCAACGTTACCAGATAGCTGCCGGGGTTCGGGAAAGTGTAGGTCGGAGCGCTCCCGTTAAGGGTCCTGGTGGTACCGTCGACGAAGGTCCATATGTAGCTTGTAATTCCGATGTTGTCATTTGAACCTGAGCCATCGAATTGTATCTGCACATCTTCATTCACTGTCTGGTCTGGACCTGCATTGGCAACCGGTGGAGTAGTATCCGGAGACTCTAAAGCAATCGTGTCAGAATAGGTTATGCTGGTTAGCCCCGCATTGTCTTCAACCTGGAAGCAAACGGTTTTCGTTCCTTCCCCAGACGTTAGATTCCACGATTTAGACGCGGTTGCAGGCTCCCATACCTCGGTGTCCCAGACGCCGTCGTTGCTGTAGCGAACCTGAGACACGCCTGAAGTAGCATCCGCATAAGTCAACGACAACGCCACCGACGTAAAAGACGTGGAAGAGGCTCCACTGTTAATGAGAATGGAGCCTGTAGGAGCCGTCTTGTCGAGTTTGATTTGGGTAAGCGTTTTGTGAGGGCTTTCCTCATTGCCTGCGGCATCGACGCTCCAGTATTCCAGTGTGTTGGTTGCACCCTCCGTTGTGATGAGTGGCTGTCCGTTAGCAGTCACATTCTGGATTGGCCCAGTGTTTATTCGGTAGTAGGTTGCATTCACGCCTATGTTATCTGTTGCTGTTAATGTGATGGTGAAGTCTGAGGTGCGCCAAAATCCATCGTAGCTGGCGCTTGTGGTTGGCGAGGTCGTATCTGGTGCAGGAGTCCCCGCGCTAACCACGCATGTTTCGTTTCCATTGTAGTTAGTGATGTAGATTTTGAAAGTTGTGGGGTTTACTGCAATTCGATCATATGTAGAGGAAAACGTCCAATGTAGTTTTAAACTATCTATTACACCGTGCGTCGAGCCGTCGAGGCGGCACAAGTTTTCATAATTAGAAACGGTGTACAGGAGATTATGAACGGGGTCAATTGCTTTTATTTCGCCAGTGTAACCTGAGGTCACTTGTTCTAACGTATCACCGTTCAAAACTGCGTTTCCAACATAGACATAGTTGGTGAACGAGTTAACCGTCACTGTCGTGCTGAAGGAAGAAGGATCTACGTTTTCTGTGATGGTATGAGTATTTCCGTCGATCATGTACAGACTATCATTTCCACTCCATGTGGCATATACTTTGTTTGTATTGGGATTAACCGTTACGCCCACACGCTCAATGTACGTACTGATGCCCAAAGCCACGGAGGTAACATAATGGAAATTCTCTCCATTGTAAACTCGTACGCTGTCGGCTTGGCCCACCACCACGGTCCAATCCCCTACATAAACGAGGTTTGTGACAGGGTTAACTGCCAGCTCGCGTGAGTCATAAAGTCCTATTGGTATTTCTCCTACCTTGAGATTTGTGGCGCCGTCGATTACAGTTACATTTTTCCCATAAATCCCAGCATATATGCGATTGGTCAAAGGATTAACTGCAAGAGCTACCACATGATCGCCTAATGGGATTTCTGCTAAAACTTTGTCTGTCTCACCATTAATAACCATAAGCCCACCGTCGACACCAACATATATGCGGTTTGTCTCATTATTGGTAGCTATGCAATAAGGGTGCTTTCCCAGAGTAATGTTGGCAATAACCGTTAATGGATCGTAAGATGCGTTTGCAATCAAGTACTTGTCAGAAATAGGCAACTCTTGAATATTGAATGCAAAAGAGCTAAAGACAAAAAGAGTGAGAAACATAACACAGAAAATTATCTTTGACATTTTTCTGTCTCCCACCGCGCGCTAACTGTAACTGAGTGATACAAACAATTAACACTTTTGGAACTCTTTCAGCTCCTCCGCGAGCGCTGAATGGAGTTGCACCCAGTTAGGCGTAAATCCCCTCGGGCCATCTCTCGCCGTGAAAATTCGTTAGAATTATTGGTGAATCAGTACTGACGTTTTTTCCTAATGCCAATTTTTGAAACTCGCAAAGTTCAATCTCTCGGTTTGCTAGTCGACCCGTTCCGCTCAAAAAGCTATTATTTGTCTCCAACACAAGCAAACTCGGTGAGTTGGTAGATGTCTTTCATTAAGCCGCGGTTGAAGGCGTATTCTGCCGGAGCAGTTTCTCCGCCTCTTCGAGACGCTACCGTTCTTTTTGAGAAGCAATTTGACGTGAGCTGCGATTTGAAGGTGGGCAAGCCCAGCGACCTCTTCGCTGAAATAGCAAAGTCAAAGCAGGGTGACATCATATCCTGCGGCGCTGAATACATGTTAGACGATTCTGAAGATCAAGGATTGACGCTGAAAGGCACGAGGAAAAGCCTCGGATTTCGGAGATCGGTGATTATCGTGGCCGTAGGGAACCCAGCGCAGATCAACTCTCTCAAAGACCTATGCGGAAAAGGTGTTCGCATCGGAATAGCTACCGAGGGCTGCTTGAAAGGCGTTTGGGACGACGTCTCAAGCAAAGCTGGGCTGACTGATCAGATTCGTCGAAACATAACGCATCACGCGGACGCATGCGGGTCACTGATGAGCTTGATTCATTCGGACAAAGTTGATGCCATATTCGGCTGGAACGCGTTTCAAGGAGTTTGGCCAGATACCTGCGAGGTAATTGAGTTGCCCAGGGATTTTCAAGTCTTCAGGAGCACGGTAGCCGCCGTAGTTACATGCAGCAAAGACAAAGAGCTATCGAAGAAATTCATCGAGTTCCTAGCTTCCAAAAAGGTAAGAGAAATCTACGCCAGCTATGGTTGGCTTCACCGACCCGAATAGCTCCGTGGACTATGAACGTCTTCTTTCTAGTATCTTGGCCGCTAAAGCCATCAAAGCAAGAGTGAAAGCGACCAAAGCGGCGATGTCAATCAGATAGGTGCTTGTGACGGCTGATTCTCCAATTAAAAGTCTCAACGCCTCGACAGAGTACGTGAGTGGCAGGAAGCGAGCGACAATCTGCAACTGTGACGGCAGAGTCTCCAAATAGACGAAAGTCCCTGAAAGAAACACCATTGGAAACCTGAAGAAGTTTGAAAGCATCTGTGCTTCAGGAACCCATCTTGCATACGCAGAAACGAGAACACCGAGCGCCGAAAACGCCAACGAAGTGACGGCTATAGCGATCACGACCAGTAATGGATTCGAAACAGTTGTTCCTGAGACTGCTGCTAAAGGAAATAGGGTTGCAGCGGCCAGTATCAATCCGAAGAAGAAGCCTGCCAACGTTTTTCCAACCACGAGTGTGAAGCAAGAGATGGGTGCTGCGAGCAACCTTTCAAATGTCCCCGTCTGCTTTTCAAGAACGACTGCCACAGCCTCAATCGATGTAGTTCCGAAAAGAAGCATCAGGGATACCAATCCTGGCACGATGAGTCTCGGGTTCATTTGCCCAGCCATCGCAAATGCGAGGAAAAGAGAAACTGGAATCAGAAGGCCGTACGTGAAGTTTGGAGCCTTGAAATAGTAAACCTTCGCATCTTTCTTTGCGATGTAAAAAGCCTTGACCAGTCCCTTGAGCCATTCTCTAGCTAAGATTTCCGCCCTTCTTATTCTGTTCTTTCTCCGTGGCCATGGCTTCTGGGGCAATTCCAGTCATTTCAACAAAAGCATCTTCCAGACTTGGTTTCAACGTGTTGATCGATACTATTTCTAATTCGTTCTTTCTAGCGAAATCAACCAGAAGTGAAATGGTCTTAGACGTGTTTTCAACGTGAAGTCTAAACTTATCGCCCACATGCGTGACTCTGTTTACATAGTCTAGATTTGCGAGTCTGCGTTCCAAATCCTCGCCTTGATTGAAGGATACTTCGATAATCTGATGCTTTTCTGCTGAAGCCTTCAGCTTTTCAGGGCTGCTAACGGTGACTATTCTACCGCGGTTGATAATGGCGACTCGTTGACACAGCTGATCAGCTTCTTCAATGTAATGGGTGGTGAGGAAAACGGTCACGTTGGATTTGTTAAGTTCTTTGATGAGGTTTCGTATCGTTCGCGAGCTTTGTACGTCAAGCCCGGTCGTGGGTTCGTCTAAGAATAGGATACTTGGTTTATGGATTAAGGCAGTTGCTATCGTCACACGTCTTTTCATGCCTCTGGAAAAGGTGCCAACGCGGCTCGTTCTGCGTTCATAAAGTCCAAAGAGCTCCAGAAGTTCCTTCGCTCTTGTTTCTCTTTGATCTTTGGGCACATCGTAGAGTTGAGATGCAAAAATGAGGTTATCCCAAGCGGTCATTTCATCGTAGATGTTTGAGACTTCAGGAACCACGCCGATATGCTCTCGCACTTTGACCGATTCGGTTAAGATGTCGTGGCCTCCGACTGTTGCTGAGCCCGAAGTGGGTCTTGTTAGCCCAGTCAGCAGCCTCAGCGTCGTGGTTTTTCCAGCGCCGTTTGGGCCTAGGAAGCCGAAGATTTCGCCTTCCTTGACTTGAAAGGCTATGTTGTCCACTGCCACGGTGCCGTTGTAGCGTTTCGTTAGGTGGTTGACTTCTATCGCGTTCTTGGCGAGCATAATTTAGACTTCATGCCTTCGGCGTCATTTTTCGATTTGCATTTCCTTGATCTTTTCTTCGACGCCCTTCAGTTCATTCTTAAGCTCTTCTGTATAGCCCTTCAGCTTCTCGACTCTTTCGGCTTTAGTGAAGAAGCGCCTTCTGTAACCATGTCCGTTCCCATGTATGCCACAGCCGCAGTAGCCTTCATGCCCGTGATGTCTTCCGCAACCACATTCATCATCCATCTATAATCACCTCTATTTTGCAATACTATCTGAAGTAAAGTATTTATTCTATAAAGTTTATAGCGACATAGTTGCTATCTGTAATGAAAGTGACGATACATGCAGAATAAGAATGACGTAGTTTGTTTTTGTCCGCTTGAAGGGATCATAGACGTGATAGGCAAGAAATGGGCGCTTCTGATTATCAATGCAATAGGAAACTACGGAAGTCTTAGGTTCAACAGACTGATGGAAGAACTGCAGGGTGTGAGCCCCAAGACGCTTGCAGACACGTTGAAGCAGCTTCAACACGAGGGGCTTCTCATAAGGAAATCATTCGCCGAGATCCCACCTCGTGTTGAATATTCACTGACAAAAGACGGAGAGGGACTCAGAGATGCAGTGATCCCGATCCTGAAATGGGCTGCAACGAGGCAGTGCTCAGAGAGAAGATGTTCAAAAGGCTACAGCAGAATCCCGGCACACAGAATCAAGAATGGTACGTTAATCCATACGGATAAGACTTGAAAGGTTAAAAGCAGCCGTTGCGCCGAGTTTGATTGTACAAGGCCTGCGGGCCTATTTCTAGAATGTTCTGTGGCTCCGTCTTCGAGCAAAAGAGGTTAAAGTGACGGTAGAGGCAACGCGGGCTACAGGCTACGAATACATCTGTGAGATGGAATATGTTAAGCTGTTTCGAAAACGAAAGTGATACCATGATTCATGCAGAGACCGGGGGTTCGCCCACAGACCGAGGATGTATGCTGAAAAGCCGGGGATGGGAGTTGGACCTCAGACGCCCTCCTTTCTTAGTCGCGCACGCGCTCTTTTTGATGTGACGTATTTGGATCCAAATATTCATGGTACATTGAAACCTAGGAGGGGTAGGTTCCTCAGCCCACCAGATAAGACTTCTCAACCCACCAAAATCTGAGAGCCGGGGATGGGAGTTGAACCCATATATAGCTGCTCTGCAGGCAACCGCCTGAACCGTTCGGCCACCCCGGCAGTCTAAAGATGGCTGAGACTCGGATAAATAGGTTTATCGGCCCTCATCGAGCTTCTTTCTTATGTTGTTATAAACGTCTAGGGCTGACTTTTCACTCTTGACATTTTTTATTAACATCCGTCCCCCGTTGAACAGAGTGATTTCAAAGGTTCTGTAATTGAATATTATTGCAAGTTTGGACTTTATTCGCACTTTGAAATGCTGCTTGATGAGCTGATAGGCTTCGCTGAGGCCCATCTTCAACGGTTCTTCAGGGTTTATGTTCGCCGTGTCTCTTCCACATAGCCAAGCAAGTTTTTCCTTCCTTTTTGGGATGCCGACGTTGCGCTGGCATGCTGGGCAGCCGTCTCTTTTGAAAATGTCTATCGTAGTGAAGTACATGTCGGCGAAGTCGCAGATCATCAGTTTACCCTTAAGCGGCGAGCCTATGCCTGTCAAAACCTTTATCGTTTCCATGGCTTGCATCGTGCCAATTATGCCAGCCGTGGCGCCGAGTACGCCTCTCAGGTCGCACGTCAGCAAAAAGTCATCCTTGACATCTGGCAAGATGCACTCCAAGCATGGGGTTTTAGGTACAGCGAAGACTGAAAGGTTGCCTTCAATTCCTATGGCCGCCCCAAAGACATACGGAATCGCAAGCTTTGCGCATGCGCGGTTGACCAGGTAGCGTGTGCGCATATTGTCCAAACCGTCAACGACGCAGTCCATACCAGCTAGGAGCTTTTCAACATTGTTGACGTTCAGATTCTCTGAGACAGGCTCGACTTTCACGAGCGGATTCATCTTGGACAGTCTTTTGGCTGAGACCTCAGCCTTCGGATAATGCAGATCTTCCAGGCCGTAAAGGATCTGCCTATGCAAGTTAGCCAACTCAACCGTATCCTGGTCTATCAGGCGCAGGTAGCCGACCCCGGCGAGCCCCAGATAAAGTGATGAAACTGTTCCCAAGCCGCCTAGTCCAACCACAGCTACCTTTGACTGGGCAAGTTTTCTTTGCCCCTTTTTCCCGAGCTCCTTCAACACGGTTTGGCGACTGTAGTACTCGTCGAATGAGGGAAGCTTGCTCGTTCTAGGCATGTACACACGTCACTTATCTATTCTGCTGTCAATCGGTTGTATATCTGCCTTTTTTCTGGAACTGACGCTCGTAGATTTGCCTGACCCGTTGAATGGTGTCCGCTTCCTCCGGTGCTTTGTCTTCTCTGATACGCGTAATCCTCGCGAACCGTAGAGCCATTTGGCATTCATATTTTGGGCTTCTCTGAATTTCGTTGTATGCGACTTCAACAACTATTGTCGGAACCACGCTCACGCTTCTGGGTGAGGGCTTTATCGTCAGTTCTTTGAGCCGCTTTGTCATTCCGATGATTTCGGCGTCTGTCAACCCTTTGAAAGTCTTACCCACCGTGAGGAATTTGCCAGTGTCAGCATCACGTGCCGCCAAGTAATAGTCTGAAAGCCACCCGTGCCTGCGCCCATAGCCGTACTCAGCCGCCACTATAACAAGGTCTAAGGGTTCGAGGATTGGCTTTATTTTTAGCCAACGTTTTCCGCGGATTCCAGGCGTGTACGGGCTGTCAAGCCTCTTGGCCATCAAACCCTCATGCCCCGCGTCCATGGCCTGTTTCAAGAACTGCTCCGCCTCTCGAACATCGTTCGCTATCAGCTGCGAAGTCAAAGGTATTCCGCCAGCGTTTGCCACAAGTACTTGCCTCCGTTGGACGTATGACGTGGAAATCAGGTTTTGCCCGTTGAGATACAAGACATCGAAAAGGTAAAGCCTCAGAGGAATTCTTTCGGCCGCGCCCGCTATTCCATGAACTCTTCTGAACCTCCGCATCAGATGCTGGAAAGGAATTGGGTAACCCTGACCGTCGACGGCCACAACCTCGCCTTCCAAGATTCCTTCCTCTGCTTTCAAGTTCCTTCTTGCCAAGTCCACTATCTCTGGTAAGCTGTCCGTCACGTCTGTTAGTCTGCGGCTGAAGATCTTGATGTCCTCGCCTGACTTGTGAATTTGAACCCTAGCACCGTCATACTTGTACTCAAACGCCGTCTTGCCATCATGCTCTTCCAACGCCTGCGCCACGCCGTCAGCCATCTGGGCCAGCATAGGGCCTACCGGCCTGAAAACCTTGAAACCTATCTTGAACAGCCCTAGCTTACCCTCACTCTTAGCAATGGACGCCACCTCTCCGATGTCGCCCGTGATCATGCTTGCCTCTTGAACGTCTCGCAGCGGAACTTGAAAAGCCTTAGAAACTGCTTGTTCCATCAACCCTTCGTGAAAACCGGTGCGCATCTCACCGATGAAGATCTTGACCACATACTTGGCCTCAACCGGCGAGGCTTGACTCAGAAGTGCTTCAATCAGGCGTTCTTTTTTCTCTCTTGAGCCTGACCCGGAAGTTTCTGCTATACTTTGCAGGTTGCGCCTGACCTCAGTTATCGTTAAGGGTCTTTGAAAAAGCGCGATCTGTTTTCTAACCCTGCTGTTCTCAAAAATCGTCTTGGTGGCCGCGCCGATGTCGCCCGTTTTGCTGAAGACTTCTGTGAAGACGCTCCACTCAACGCCCGTGATGCGCTTTATGATTTCGCTAAGAGTAGCCCAGCTCACTTCGAGAGTTCGCTGATCCCACCTTGGAAAAGGCCTCCCAAGAATCATGGAAACCGCGGGTTCTGTCTCGTCAGACTCTAAGTTCTGCAAGAAACTTGTTCCAAGGTCTACCATCAAGAGACGTTTGGTCGTCGCCTCCAGTTTTTCCCCTAATTCTGCAAGAGCCTTGAAAGGAGTCGGCATAGTCGTTGACCTTTAAAACATGGTCAGCTTCTCATTTGTCAGCTTAAAAAGATAAACGTTGTTTCAGGCCTGTTCAGTCCAAGAAGGAACAGCACAATGTTGACGATGATTTAGAATGTGGCCTCCAGTTTCTTCTTCACTTCTTGAATCTTCTTGTCTAATTCCTTGACCTTTGCCTTCTTGCGTAAGGCCTTGTAACCGTCTCTCTCGTACTCCAAGGCGCTGACTCCGAACCGGTCAAACCCCTTCTGGAAGGACAGTTCTGCCGACTTCGCAAAATGTTCAACCGCCTTCTCATATTCTTTCAGTGCGTAGGCACACTCGCCGGCCTTGTAGTACATCTCTGTCGAATAGAAAAAGTTCTGCACCTTATGATATAATTCCGCCGTTTTCAAGAAGATTTCTTCGGCCTCCTTATATTTGCCTGTCTCGAAAAGAGTGATTGCTTCTCTATGCATTCTCACGGGGTCATCTTTCACTTCTTGACTCATGACCGTCAACTCACAACTCGCTACCTATCATTGCTGGACTCACATTTAGGTTTTCCCATCTCACCGCCCGGTTGATTGTAAACATTAAAAAGGTCCACTGGAAGATCAATTGTTGACATTGATATAGCAGAGTGGAACCGATGATTCTCAGATGCCTCCAATGCAACTCAGAATTTCAACTTTACCCGCCGAAAAACAGGTGCGACAGATGCGGAGGAACCCTAGAATACGAGATCAGCTTTCCCGAGAACCTTAGAACAAGATTCTCTAAACATCCAGGTTTTTGGAGATACAGACCCCTACTGCCGCCAGTAAAGAACATGATAAGTCTAGGCGAAGGCGAAACACCACTACGTAAGGCCGAAAGACTTGCAAGAAGCATTAAACTGAAAGAACTGTATTTGAAGGACGAAACGAGAAACCCAACAAACTCGTACAGAGACCGCGCCGCCGCTCTTCTAACATCGAACGCCATGGATCTTAAGTACGAAACCATACTCTGCGCAACAAGCGGAAACCTAGGCGCTTCTTTGGCGGCCTATTCTGCGAAAGCCGGGTCGACGTGCCACGTGATCGTGCCGAAGATGGTCGATGTTGGAAAAATGGCTCAAATGCTTGCCTATGACGCCTTCATCGAAGAATTCGGCCAAACTGTCGACAAATCTATACGCAGAGCCAGAGCCTTGGAGAAAGAGATGGGCTGGTACCAAGCGACAGCAGAGTTAAACCCTCTCGTCATTGAGGCCCAGAAAACAATCTCGTTGGAAGTGCGTGAACAGCTTGGCGTTCCAGAATGGCTCATAGTCTCGATGGGCGGCGGTGGAACAATCTACTCAATCTGGAAAGGGTTCAAAGAGCTTGAACAACTCGGACTCACAGATTCACTGCCAAAAATGGTTGGCGTCCAGTCAGAAGGATGCGCACCAATAGTTAGGGCCTGGAAAGAAGGCGCGCATGAGTTTGCGAAGACTCTACACCCCATTACGCATGCGCTTGCGGTATTGGTGGCCGAGCCGTTGCAGGGGGAATTAGCAATGAAGGCGATTGAAGAATCAAACGGCTTAGCCATCACAGTCTCTGACTCGGAAATTTTTGCAGCAGAGCTTCAAATAGCCAAGCTTGAAGGCATGTTTGCTGAACCAGCAAGTTCAGCAGCGATCGCGGCCCTTAAGAAATTGATTCAAGATCGAAGGATTGACCAGAACGAAAGTGTCGTTTGCTTAATCACTGGAAGCGGACTCAAAGCCACAGACGTGCTGCAAGCGTTAACCAAGAAACAAAAAACGGTCGTTCTTGGCCTGGAACTGAGCACAAAAGAGAAAATACTTCGTATCATAAGCAAGAAAGACACTTACGGGTACGACTTGTGGAAGAAACTCGGGAGAACAATGACGCGAGCGGCCGTTTATCAACACTTAAACGAGCTGTCAGAGAAAGCGCTAATCGTTGGCTGCGAGAAGACCGGAAAAAGATTCTTTAGAATAACGGAACGCGGAAAGAAAGCGCTATCAGCCATCGACGACTTGAAACTTTTGATGTGACCTTTGCTATCAGTCATGCTGTTTTACTGGTTATTCCTAGTATGGTCAACCATTTTTCCATCTTTATTTTTGTCAGTTTTTGATGGTTATTCTGGTTAATTGACGTTAGCGCGCGATCCTTTTTCATCGATGTTAAAATTTATAAACGCTCATTCACTATTATAGTTACAACTATACTAAGCCTACAATCGACCGCGAGAAAACATGGAGTACGATCCAAATGGAAAGCAGATTCACTATAATAACTGCCGCGCTGATGGGAGTCATGGCTGCACTGGTGGCCGTGACAACCTTTGCCGTACAAATCTACATCCCAGCAACAAAGGGATATCTAAACTTCGGCGATATCATGATCTTTGTAAGCGCGCTCACCTTTGGCCCCGTAGTCGGGGGCTTTGCTGGTGGGGTCGGATCGGCCATATCAGACGTGCTTGGAGGCTATGCCTATTTCGCCCCATCTACCTTGGTGGTAAAAGGCGTAGAAGGCTTCATTGCAGGATTAATCGCCAATAGAATCAGCTATCGACGAGACGTTCTTGCCGTGATCATTGCAGGCGCAGAAATGATAACTGGTTACTTCCTAGCCGAATTCTTCCCGCTTCAAGAAGGATGGGCAGCGTTAGGCGAAGTGCCAGCAAACATACTGCAGATAGTAGTTGGAGGACTCGTTGGCTTACCAATAGCCTTAATCATCCGCAGGAGACTCCCAGAAATCCTGAAGCCGACAAAGGTAAATGACACTGACGAGATAAGGAAGCCTTTGCCACAGCTTAAAAGCTAAAACAGCAACAACTTTCTAGAAGGGCCCAAGATGGCATTGCCACTAGGAAAGATACCTGTTGACCTCTTGAAAGAGGTCATATTCAAGAATCTAGGTGTTCACCGTGATGAGGTTGCGCTGGGCCCTGCGGCAGGAATTGATGGCGCTGTGATAAACGTTGGAAGTAAATCGCTCGTAGTATCTATGGATCCGATCACAGGAGCCTTGGAGAGAATCGGCTGGCTTGCAGTCAACGTTAACGCAAACGATGTCTCCACGTTTGGTGTCGAGCCAGCCTTCTTCTTGTCGTGTATTTTGCTCCCAGAAAAGGCGGATAGAAAGACCGTTGAGATTATCAGCTCACAGATGGACAAGGCTGCGAAGGGTTTGGGAATGGCTATCGTCGGAGGACATTGCGAATCTACTCCCGGACTGGTGAACCCGATAGTTGTGGGTTGCGCTATGGGTATGGCAGAGAAGGGAAATTACGTGACGGCAGCTGGAGCCAAAGCAGGAGATAAAATTATGATAACCAAAACTGCGGGCATAGAAGGCACTGCCATTCTGGCGTCGGACAGGGAGGAAAAGCTGAGGAAAACCGTCAGGTCCTCAACGTTGAAGAGTGCTAAGGGATTCTTCAGCATGATAAGCGTGGCGAAAGAGGCGGCGATAGCCTTCAAGACAGGCGGTGTTCACGCTATGCATGACCCGACAGAAGGCGGAATAGCTGGGGGAATACACGAGGTTGCAGACGCATCAAACCTAGGCTTCAGAATCTTGGAGGACAGAATTCCAGTGGCCGAAGAGACCTCAGAGATATGTAAGGCATTTGAGATTGACCCGCTTTACTTGATTGCTTCAGGAAGCATGCTGATAGCAGCCAGAAAAGATGTCGCAGATGATATTGAGAAAAACCTAATCAAAAGCGGAATCAGCGCAAGTGTCGTTGGCGAATTCTTGCCGTCTTCAGAAAACCGAATTGTAAAACGAAAAAATGGTTTTGAAACAGAACTGGCAAGGCCCACTTGCGACCATCTGTGGGTTGCTCTTGCAAAGAAGTAAGCTAGGAATGCAATTCTATTGCAGACTCACTTGGGCCAGCTTGGAAAACCCTGCTGAAGGTCACTCTAGGCCTGTTTGGCAAGTTTATTTTTTGCTGAATCCCCCTTTAGATGAAATAGCCCTTCAGGTTTCTCGCAGTTTCATAGAGGGCGCTTCCGTGAGAGCGAAAAACACTGAAAATCGGATCCACCACGATCCTGAAACCCTTTCTGATGGTTACCATAAGGATTCTTGAAATGAGACACGGAACCCATAACTTGCTTGTGCGCTCCCAAACCGTCAAGGACATCGATATTTCCAAGCGCGCGAGTTGAAACCATACAGAGCGGCTCTGCAGGCCGCCACTTCAACCGTTCAATCGCCCCGGCAATTTAGATATCCTCGAAACTGCAATAAATCATGTTGTTTGGTCGCTCCCAGCTCTCTCAGAACTACATCCGCCCGATAGCAGAAAATGTCATGGCACCCAAAAGGCCGCACGGCTTAAATGATATTAGCCCCCAAAGGTTTGGTTACGAAAGCGAAGATATTAAAGGGCATCATGGATGGAAAAAGGCCCGATATGCTGATCTAACACAATATGCTTAGGAAGAGGAAAAGATGGGACTGGTTTCGGTTGTCGTCAGGACTCGCGATGAGGAACAACATCTTCACGATATGCTTGAAATGCTACATGACCAGACCCTTCCACCATCTGAAGTCATCATCGTCAATAACTATTCTTCGGAGGCAGCGCTTGCCTCCTTTGAGGACAGGTTGAAGAAATCCGTCGAGCCTCTAAGAAAGAAGAAAATCGTTGTCAGACTAGTGAATTTTCCAGACAGGGACTTTTCCCATCCTTATTCAACGAACCTAGGCATCTTCTTTGCGGAAAACGAACTTGTCGCCATCACAAATGCACATGCCCTTCCAATCTCAATTTCATGGTTAGACAGAGGTGTCAGGCATTTCAGAGACAGCAGAGTAGCCTGCGTTACAGGCTATTCCTATCCTTTCGAAAAGAATAGTTCTCTGTCAAGGTTGAGCAAGTACGTCTATTATTTCTCAGAGAAAATAATCCTGAGATTCAACTGGACATCCACCGTAAGCTGCATAGTCAGGAAGTCCCTCTGGCAAAATTATCCATTTGATGAAAATCTACCCCAAACCATTCCCGAGGCCAAAGCCTACGGCTGCGAAGATTATGATTGGAGCAAAGAAATGGCGATGAGAGGTTTCAAAATAGTAGTCGATCCGCAATTCAGTGTTTTCCATTCCCATGGAAGCAGATTTGAAGAAGCCAGGAGAAACATAAGGAACTACGTGAATCAAAGGACAATCCAGCAGACCATTAACAAGTTCAAGCGGCCTAGGAAAGCATTCACCAGACTAGGCCAGAGCAAAGAATTGCATGACGTACGGGTTGTGAAACTCTGAGGACCCATTCTTTCAGAAGTACGCATCTCTCATGTTGAATACGCGAAATACGGGGTATTGCTCGGACAATCGGATACGTTCAGTTTGAGATTTGCTTCTTCAAGTCATGAACGTTCAGTATGATAAGCTAGACTCTGATAGAGCAAGAGCTAAATACCATCTTGACTCAACAAGCACATCAATGAACATCTGCGTAGTCTCTGACCTATTCGATTCCTCCTACGGAGGCGTACCGGTAGTAGCGAACAGGTTCATTGAGAGGTTCATAGAAAGAGGACACAGAATAACCATCGTTACGTCAAAGTGTAACCTCAGTAGGGAATCAGAGGAAAGGAGACGAAATCTTACGGTCTACAGATTCCCTTCATTCACACTTCCAAAGTCAGAGGGTGAATACGCATTTTCTTTTCCAAGTTTCCGTAAGATACGGCAGATCTACGAAAGAGAGCGAATCGATGTTCTTCACTGTCACATTCCATCGCTCCTATCTCTTGCGTGCGTGCTAGAGGCAAGAAAAAAGGGCGTACCTTCAATAGCCACTAATCACCTCCTTTCTGAAACATTCTCCCGTAACCTCTTCTTCGACAGCACAAAGTTCAACAAGTTTTTCTACAAGATAGTAAACTCATTCTACAACCTAGTCGACATAGTGTTATGCCCGAGCATCTACGGATTGAAAACACTGAGAAAATACGGCCTAAAAGCAAAAGCACTCGTTCTTAGCAATGGGATAGAACTGTCAAAGTTTAACCCCAATTTAGACCATGAACAATTCGACAGAGAATTCGGCCTAGGAGAAAAAAACAAGAAGATACTATACGTTGGAAGATTGATGGAAGAAAAAGGCTTGAACATTCTTCTTGACGCCTACAGTATTGTCCAAACGAGAGCTCCGGACACAAACCTAATCATCGTAGGAAAAGGCCATCTGCGAAGAAATCTTGAAGATCAGGCCAATAGACTTGGCCTAAAGAATGTGATTTTTACTGGGTTCATCTCAGACTCACTGCTAAGGCAGGCTTATGCTTCTTCAGACCTTTTCGTCTTGCCATCCTACGCAGAGATCCAACCTTTAGTTTTGTTAGAAGCCCTAGCGATGGGGTTGCCGGCTATTGGAACCAGTGTGGGAGGAGTCCCAGAATTAATAGTGAACGGAAGGAACGGTTACATATTGAAACCCGGAGACCACGAAGGCCTTGCTGAAAAAATCACAACGATCCTAAATGATGATCCGCTGAGAGAAGAATTCTCACATTGCAGCCTACGAATAGCTCGAGGCCACGATATTGAGAAATCGACTGACAAACTTGAAAGGCTCTACACAAGACTCGCACCACAAATCGGAACCCGAACCGCAGGATAGTCCCTGGTAGAGCCAATGCATGCGCGAATCTTGGCCTGTCCTCACAAGCAACCAAATCATCGCTCAGATTGGTTCTTCTGCAGAGTAAAAACGTTCAGATATTTGCATTAGCTTAAAATACCAATTTGAATTTCATAACCACATGTAAGATGAAGTGAAGCGTCTTTGGTAATGACACTAAAGAAAGTTGCAAGAATTGCAAAGTGTTCTCTGATGCCCAATAGGCCATACCACGTTCAGTGGTTGCTCACGAGAAGATGCAACTACCGATGCAGAGGCTGCAATGTCTGGCGAAACCAAGATGAAACCGAGCTATCCACAGAACAAGTTAAAAAGGGCTTGAACATTCTCAAGGAGCTTGGCGTCATAGAAGTCGTACTATCTGGAGGGGCGCCTCTTCTAAGAGATGATATCGGCGAGATCTTGGATTATGCTTCACGCTTTTTCGTGACCACAGTATATGACAATGGAAGTTTGGCGGCGCAAAAGATCGAAGCCTTGCGCAAAGCAGACTTTGTTGCCATCTCCCTGGACACTTTGGATGCGGAAAAAAACGACCATGCCAAGGGAGTCAAAGGCTCCTGGGACAAGGCAATGAAAACGGTCGAAATCCTACACAAAGAAGGAATCAGAGTAAGTATATCCCCCACAATCTCTCAACTTAACCTTCACGAAATCGTACCATTAACCAGATATTTCCTGCAAAGAAACATCCCAGTCTGGTATTGCCTGTACTCCTACGACGCTTCTGTTGACTCAGATCAGCTTTTCAAAATAGGCAAGAAGAACGAAGAACTTGAAATCGCTGACAGAGATGCCATGGTGAAACTGTGTGACTCATTGGACGACATGAGAAAGCAATACAGCTACATGCTTGTAACTGGCAAACTCCTGCAAGCCCTGAAGCAACTTTACTTACACAACGAGCGCATATGGAAGTGTGGGGCACTTCAAAACTTCTTCATGATAGACCATCTTGGAAGAGTCGCAGGCTGTCACCTTCGCAAACCAGTAGCGTCTATTTTTGATCTGCCCGATGTGTGGAATAGCATCGCATTTGAAAAACTGCGCAAGAGTTACTGCAATTGCACTCAATGCGTTTATCTCTGCTACATTTTCTATTCTCTCCACGGAAGCGTTCTCGCCAACCTTCAGATGGCGCAAGAACAATGGAAGAACGCGAGACTGTTCCTGAAGAAAACGCCACTTGCATCCCTCTGATGGAACCAAACAGCGATAGAAAATCAGCCTTCTATTTCTTTTCGGCAGCTGCTTCGATGTCAGTCAAGCGGTCAAACTGTCTCCACACGAGCACCAAGTCTCTAGATGTTTGTTTGATGTCAATGTCTTCAAGCTGAAACAGTTCGTGATCGCCCATCTAGTAGATCGTTACTGTTTTAGGGTTTGGTTTGTTTAAATATTTTGCGGGGCGACTTAAGTCTTAATGCGCGAGAAAACCACTCTCACCTGTCTGAAGTCAAAATCCCGCGTCTCTCTTTCTGATGACTTTCACAGAACCAGATTCTCTAATACCATGCACGAAATCTGAAACACTTCTCCCTCGTTCAGGATGTCCGTGTCTAGAATGAAATTGAAAGGAGCATAATCGTCTCCCAAACTGAAACCATACATTTTCTTGTAGATGACCTTTGTCTGCCTCTCTTTACGTTTCAACGCTTCAAGAGCCTCTTTGAAGCTTATCTTGTCCCTTCCAGCTATTCTTTCAGCCCTCTTTTCTGCTGACGCCTCAAGCCAAATCTTGAAGCCCTTCTTGAGAAGCCACGGCATGGTCCAACTGTCTAAGACCACGTTCCCCTGCTGTGCTATTCGCAAGAGTTTCTTGTCAACAGCCTGGTCGAATCGAGGGTCTCTGCCTCTCTTTTCCAGAAACCGCATCCCTTCTCCACTTTCCCACCAGCCACGTTCAACATGCCTGTACCCCTCTTCAACAGCCAGCGCCATCAACGCAGCTCCACCCGAGAAATACTTGAGCCCATATTTCTCAGCGATTTTCTTTGCCAGCGTGCTTTTTCCACTTCCTGCCATCCCGCCTACGCAAATTACTGCGTGCTCTGAGTGCCCTCTCTCAGTCTTCCCTGACCGAGCCATCTGCTTACCTCAGAAACTCAAGCTTAAAGCGCCCTGGCAGCCTGTCTCAAAGCAGTCTTGATGCATTCGTGGCAGAGCTGCCCTCCGTGGACACGCTGAACTCTCCTTCCGCTTCGGTTGAGCTTCCGGACTTTCGGAGAGCTGTTTGAAACGCCTGCTAGCTGCCGGCCACAGCGGCTGCAGGTTGGCCGAGCAGCGATCTCATACTTGAACTGTGTGCCGGTCTTTCCGCCTGGTAGGGGTTTGGGTGTGCGTTTTCTGCTCCGCGTGCGCTCGCCAGGTCTCGGCATGCTACTCGCTCACCTCAATCATCCCAAAGACGTGTGAAAAAGTTGTACCGAAAAGGAGTGAACACAGCAAATACCACCAGATAAGAGAATAGCTGAAAATCGGTATCGGAAGATTAGCGCCGATTCCTGGAAGATAGGCTATGGCTCGTCCGCTGTAGAACCCACCCAGAACTTGCCACATGAGGAGCAGTGGAATCAGAAACAGCAGTGACACTTTCATCGATTGCCACATCATCTTGGTTTGAACCTTCATCATGTACTGTTGCTTTTTCATCAGTTTTTCGATGGTTTTCTTGTCTTTGTCGCGTTGCGCCTGGCGTAGTTCTTTGTTCCACTCGCCTACCTCTCTTCGTGCAGACCTTGACTGCTCTGGGTTTGTCAGCAGACGGTTCACAGAAGTGGTCAATAACGATATCAACGCGGCCAAGCTGAATATGAAAAGTGTCGCATATGGAATCGTCTGCAGTATAGGCGGAAGTATATCTAACAACACTTGCATCAATTCTACGCCACTCCTAACGCTCTGATAATGCTCTCCGCAGCTTCTTGAGGTTTTCCCTCAGCGTTTACAACTATTTTTACAGGCGCACTCATAAATACGGCACACGCACCAGCAATTGCCCGCGAAAAAGTGAGCTCTTCCCTAACAGAATCTTCCAAGGAAGTGTCTCTTTTTCTACCAGCGTCCTTCATTCTTCTTGAAGATATTTCGCTTGGGTGGGCTTCAACGAGCACGAGCATTTCGGGCTTCAACAGCTGCAGGTTGTTGCATGAGAGACCGGGAAAATATCCTTCAGGAGTCTTTATCGACATGTGCGTGTCGATGACTGTTAGGCCGTTAAACGTTCTTGTTCTCTGTGCGACTACTTCGGCGACCTGCCTCTGCAGTTTGCGTTGAGTTTCCACGCTGTCCTTCCTCATCGCGTCTCTTTCCATGGGTCTCCCAGATTTATGAAGGATCTCCATCATGACCGTTCCATAGTTTATCACGCTGACTTCAACGCCGGCTTTTTCCGCAAGCTTCTCGATGAAACTGCAAACAGTGGTCTTTCCAGTTCCAGGTATTCCAGTAACGATTATCGTCTTGCTCATGGGCTATTCTCCGAATATGCGCCTAAACGCCGGATACATTTCAGCTGCTCTTTCCTGCATCAGCGATTCGTAGTACTGGTAGATTATCCCCACGGAAAGTAGAATGCCGATCCCTGAACCGAAGACTCCGAAGAAGTCTGTGAGCCCTGCGACAAGTCCGACCGCTATTCCGCCGAGAACAGTGACGGCTGGAATGTAACGCTTGAGTATCGACTCTATGGCCTTTCCTGATCGTCTGTATCCTGGAATCTGCATGCCAGCATCCACGAGCTGTTGTGCAACTGTAGACGGCCCTAGACCGCCAACCTCAAGCCAAGTAAGCGAGAAGATGACGCAAAAGGCTATGAGAATTCCAAGGTAACCAAGGGCCTTCCATGGATCCAACATTACGTCTGTGAAGCTGCGAGGTGCCAACACGTAGTAGACGATGCCTCCTACGGGCGTTATCGTGGGCTGCGCAGTTGATCCTGCAGTAGCGGCAGGTTGCACGACTGTGAACTGTGCTAGAATGTCAAGCCACGGGCTTGCCCCTGGTTTTGGCTGGCCGCTCATGCTCCAGAAGAGTTGTGAGAAAAAGTAAACGTTAGCGAACAAGGCGGAAGCGAAAATAACTGGCAGGTTCGACACGTACAAGAGTTTTATCGGGTATCTGCTACGGTAACCCTTGTAGCCAGCATAGGATAAAGGCAGTTCGACCCTTACGCCTTCCATGTAGATTATCACCAAGAAAGCGATGATCGTGGCTATGAAGCCGAGCAGCGTCGGGTTTGATGAGACAAGCTTGCCCGCGGTGTCCACGTATTGTCTAAGCCAAAGGTTCGATAGCGATTGACCTGAGGACAGGGATTGACCCAATTTGACGAAGAATCCGTAGGCTCCCGTCTCGCCGATGGCAGGTGCAGGTGAGAAGGACTGCCAGAAGATGTGCTGTGCGACGCCGGCCATGATGAACAGGCTTATTCCGCTGCCGAACCCCCATCCTTTCTGAACAAGCTCATCCATTAATAGCACAATGACTCCCGCCGCGATTAGTTGCAAGAAGACGATTACAGCCGTGGTTCCAGGTAGGGCGCCGTACATTCCGCCGACTATGTAAGCTGCTGCTTGAACTCCTGTGAGAGCAATGGAGAACACTTTGCTTGCTGATGTAAACAGACTCCTGTCTTCAGCGTTACTCATATCAGCTTCAATCATGTTTGAGCCGGCGAGGAGCTGCAGTATGAGCCCGGCAGTCACTATGGGGCCTATTCCAAGCTCCATGAGGCTGCCGCGGGTCGAGGCAAAAATGATCCTCAGAGCTGCAAGCTGCCCCAGCGCGCTCGTCTGAATTCCGTAGAGAGGAACCTCTGACATGACTAGGAACATTATTAGGACAAGCGCAGTCCAGAAGATTTTTTCGTTGAACCGAACCCTGCGTTCTGGAAGTTTTATTTCTGGTATGACTCTTGCAACAGGCTTGAATAACGAGAGAAACCTACCGGCCATGGGCTAACCGCTACGCTCCAGTTTCCTGTTTCTCTTCCAAGACTTGCCCACCTGCATCCTTTATTTTTTCAGCCGCTGACTTCGAAAACGCTGGCACTTTCACGACGAGGGCCTTGCTTATCTTACCCGTGCCAAGAAGCTTCGTGTAACCGAGGCTTTCCAAATCGATGAAAGACTTGCCTTCCTCCTTCTTCACGGCGAACTTTTCAGCCATTCCGTCGAGTGTCCCAACATTTATTACGTTCACTTTTTCTCTGAGACTCTTCGCAGAAGTGAAGCCGTGTTTCCCATAATAATCTGGCTCATACTTAATGATGTAGGACCACAACGCCTTGTGTCGACCAGGGTTCCGTCTGCCCTTCGACCCCGTTCTCCTGTGCTGACCTACCCTACCCCAGCCTTGAGTTCTTGAACCCCGTCTCTTTCTAGTCTTTCTGAGCTTGTGCGGCATCGTCTAACCAGCCATTTTGTTCATGGCCTTCTCTTCAACAGCCTTTTTTAATCGTATTTCGAGAACGCCATTCTTATACGTTGTGTATATAGTGTCGGGAATCACTCTTTTTGGAAGATTTAAGCTTTTGTAGTACTTGCGGTCCGAAGTCCTGGCGGACAGGGTTAGCTTCTGGTTTTTGACGTTGATTCTCAGGTTTTCTCTGTTGAAACCCGCGAACTCTGCGAAAACTGCTATCTCGTCGTTTTCTTCAACGACGTCGATCAGCGGCTTTGGGTCTTTCAACTTTTCCTCAGGTATCTTTTGAACCTTGTATCTGGACGTGACTGCGCGCCGCTTGGAAGTTGAACTCTTGACGAGAAACGTTCTAGGAGGACTTCTTTCTTTAACTTTGTTGAAAACCTTGAAAATGTTGAATTTTCTCAAGCTTTTTTTGTTTCTCCGCCATCTCGCGCTCAACTCTGTCCTCCCCCGCATACATGGCATTTGAAAAGCAACTATAAAACGTATCGCAAGCGGAACGCAAAAAACGAGAACAGCCGCGGAGCCCTAGAGCATTCTTCTCAGGAGTTCGTTGATTTTCTCTCCGCGGTATCCCAGCTCCCCGCCTGAGCCGTATCCTCTTTTGATCTTTCCCTTGAAACCCTTGGATGGCGGGTGAAGCCTGAAGACGGGCTGTATGCTGGGCAGTTTCCAGTATTCGAAGCGGCAGGTGTGAGTTGCTTCTGCCAGATCATCAAGCGAGGTGAAACCAGCTTTTTGTGCGTATTCATCCGTCAGTTTCTTGTCACCGGCGATTCTTCCCTTCTCCCTTATCATCATGGTGACAAGTTCCTTTGAAGCTTCGCCGTACGTTATGTAGTCCCGTGCGGCTTTCAGCATGCCAAGATATGACGGTCTGTCATCGATCAGCACGGCATAGTTGTTCCTCGTCAAATGCAACATCTGCAGGGTTTCTCTAGCCTGCATCGAAGCGCTAATAGTTCCGCGAATTCTCGCAACTGCGATGCACTTTCGTTCCTTGGTTTCTTGAGCCAACTATCTCACCCAGTCTGTCGGAGTTATGAGACCATAGGTCTGCTTCAACGCGTCAAAAACCGCGTACGCAAAGGAAGGAATGGTTCTTGTTGAACCGTAGGTTCGGGTCCAACAGTCTTTCACGCCCGATAGGCCAAGTATCACCTTTGACACTTCGCTTGCCACGATGCCTAAGCCTCTGGGGCCTGGGACAAAAATCACTCTCACCCCGCCGGTTTTACCCTCAATCTGGAAGGGTATCGAGTGTGGCCTTCCGCACCCACATTCCCAGCTTCCACATCCGCGTCTGACCGGAACGATCTTCAACCGGGCGTCTGTGGCCGCTTTTTCTATGGCATTCCGCACCTGGCTGGCCTTTCCTGAGCCCAAGCCTATGTAGCCGTCTCTGTTTCCAACGGCAACTATTGCCTTGAACCTGGATTTTTCGCCGGCGTCGGTCTGCTTTTGAACCAAGTTTATGTTTATGACTTCTTCTTGGAGGTCCGGTATGAGAGCATCAACAATCTGAGACTCGCGCAGTTGCAGACCTGCCATGAAAACTTCTTCGATCGAGGTGATTCTGCCCTCTTGAATCATCTTTCCTAAGCGTGTTCTTGGAACCCAGTGCTCCATCTTTTCTGAGGATTCTCTCGCACGGTCTCTCCTACTGTCTCTCCTACGGCCTCTGAACGTCAATTCTTCTTACCTCTGCTTTTGAATGCAGCAACCATGTTCGACTTGACTTTTGCGAAGTGTTTGGGAAGAGTTTCTGGTCGAATTTTCTGCTCCAAGTATTTTGAGAACCTTGTCTGATACTCTTCAGCGTTGGACGCAAGGCCTTCTGCGTACTTGGCGATGTGTTCGCCTTCGATTCTCTTTTCATCGGGCAATTTTTCCTCGCTGTGGGGCACGTTCACCTTTGCGTCTAGGACTCCCCTGAGCACGGCGAAGACTCTTGCTCCTTTGGAAGGCTGATAGAGTCCTATGTCTAGGATTGCTTCTCCTATCCCGTGAGCCTTGGCTTTCAGGCCGCACAAGAAGCCAGTGAGATATGCTGCTGGAAGGTTCCCCCGGGGGGCCTTCCATCCGTACTTCTTGGCTAGTTCCCTGCTGTGAGCAGAGATGAGAACTTGGTCTCCTCTCGGCTTGGCCACGATTATCTGGGCAGTTGTGTTGTTGATGCTTGTGCGAGTCACCAGCCGAGGCTTGCCAGAAAGTATGAAGGCTTTTCTAGCCTTGTAATCCGTTTTTCCCTCTCTTCTGCGACGGAATTTGGTGCAGTAGCGTGCGTTTTTCGCCACTAACGTTTCCTCCAGAGCTCATGCGCCTTCAGATAGCGCTCCATGTCAGCAACCGATTCAAACCTGCCGCTGCCTGCCATCCTGTACAGTTTTTGGTAGGCACTTTCAGGGAAGACCTTTTTCGCTTTTAATCCTTGGAGCCTCTTTCTTAAAGCCCTAATCTTGCTCATCCAGGCCTCTTTCTTTGAAACTCTTGCCTTCGCGGAGCCGGTTCTGCTCCCAGGACCTCTTCGTCTTCCCTTCTTTTTCTTATCGTGCAGGATTCGGGCTCTCGCACGGCTCACACCCGTCACGGGCAGTGACTTTATGGTGCCTTCATGGACGAGTCTTCTGATTTCGTCACGAGTCATCGCGGTTTCTACGTCAACCGTTCTTTCAGGGTCTATCCAGACGCGGTTTCGCCCAACCTTCATTATTTGAGCTGCAAGGCGGCGCTGATTTCGGAGGCTTGTCATTGCTTCCTCGTTCTCCCTTTACGTTTCTTGGTCTTTTTATCTGGCTGCGCTTTCTCTGTTGCAAGGGCTTCTTCCGCTTCTTTAGGTTGTGCTTGCGTTTCTTCGGCGCCTTCCTCTTCTTTCTCTTCCTTCTCTTCTGCCGACTTCTTTCCAGCTACTTCTCTGGCCTGCCTCAGGTTGAGAACAACTATTTTCTTTTTTCTTGCTTCTGCAAGGATTTTGGTTCGCTTTCTTTTGCCAACTGTGTGTGCAATGCGCAGAGCCTGCGTGTTCGGCGTTACTTTGCTGACCTGTTCAACGTTGTAAACCAGGATCTCCTCATAGCCTGAGGGGTGAAGACCCCTGGAAACCCGCGGCCCTCCGTATCCAGAACTCACTGGTGGGGGCCAGCCTTTGATGTACATTCTGACCTTGTTGTCCAAGCCTCGTGGGTTGCGCCAGTTTTCCTTCAGACGCACGTATCGCCAGCTCTCTGGCCTCGCAAACTTTGGCTTTCCTTTCTTAACGCGCTCTCTCAGCTTCAAAGCTCTTTTACGTGTGATCGCGTTTGGCTCCGTCATCCTTCCATCCCCTCGGCTTGTTCGTAAACGTAAAGCCCGTCTAAGAAGATGCGCGGGTCTTTTCTCTTCACCTTCGTACCTTGCTCAATGTTTGCTGCCGTCTGGCTCACGTCTTCCAGGTTTATGCCCCGAACGAGGATGTCTTCTCCTTGGATGTTGACTTGGACGTTGCCGATTATTTTGGCCTTTCTTGGGTTTCGCTCGCCAGTGAAGTTTTCAATAAGAACTGTCCTTTCCTTGAGCTTGACTGAGACTGGGAAGTGTGAGAAGACGATTTTGAGCTTGTACGTAAAACCCTTCCTGACGCCTGTGATCATGTTCTGAATGTGCGAACGAACGGTGCCAACGAGTGCCGCTTCCCTTTTTCGAGGCCATTTAGCCGACACTCGCACCGTTTTGCCGTCAAGTTCGATTGAAACAGGCTCGTGAGAAAAGTCACGTGTCAATGTTCCTTTCGAACCTTTCACCGTGATTCTTCTTCCTTCAAGGCCTACTTCGACATCCTCTGGGACTTGAATGGTTTCGGACTTTTCTGGGGCTCGCATTTTTAAACACCGCTCAATAAACGAAGGCTAGCAGTTTACCTCCAGCGCGTTTTTCCTTCGCGTCCTTGTGTGACAGCACGCCGGCAGGAGTTGAGACAACGAGCAAGCCCACCTCTCTCGAAGGGAGGAACTCTTTTTCCCATTCTTCAAACTGGTCTGCTTTGAGTGAAAACCGTGGCCTGATGGCTCCACACCTGTTTATTCTTCCAAGCAGCTGAACCTTGAATTTTCCAGAACGGCCATCGTCTATGAACTCGAATTCACCGATGTAACCGTTCAGTTGCATGATTCTCAGGACTCGGCCCAAGAGCTTAGAGGCTGGGCTGATTATGCATTCGTGCTTGTTTCGCATTTCGTTGTTGATGACTGTTATCAACCCGTTTGCTAAGGTGTCCATCATGCTTTTCCTCATTCACTCGTATTTTTTGAAGCCGAGTTTTTTGGCTACTTCCCTAAAACATTGCCGGCACAGATATAAATTGTAACGTCGGATGATTGGACCATAAGACCCGCATCTGCTGCATGGCCTTGCACCTTTGCCGTACTTTTTTTCCTTCTTAGGTTTCTGTTTTCCCATTTGCCGTCCACCTATTCAGTGATTTCCACACCCAAGGTGTCCTTGGTGAACACGATAGAGTCCTCGGGTGTCAGAACGTGCCTGGTGCCAATCTTGCTCCTTTTTTTCCTTCTTGTCTTAACCCGGTAGCCTGGCCGAATGACCGACACGCATATGTCCATACCGAATATTCCGACGTCGGGGTCGTATTTTACTCCTGGCAGCTCAATGTGTTCTTTTAAGCCGAAGGAAAAGTTGCCCTGTCTGTCGAAACTCTTGCTGGAAAGCTTTTTGTCAACGACCGGCAGAACCTTGTTCAAGAATTCAATCGCTTTTTCTTTTCTCAGCGTTGCGATGCAAGCTATCGATTCTCCTTTTCTGATGCCAAAATCTCTCACAGAGTCCTTCGCCCTTCTCTTGCATGGAGTTTGACCCGTTATTTCCTTCAAGACTCTTACGGCTTTCTCCAGAGGTTCACCAGACTTTCCAACGCTGATGTTGACCACGACTTTTTCTATCCTTGGTCTGAGCATTGGCTGCGTTTCCCATTTCTTGCGAACCTCGTCTTCGGACAAGTCAGTCTGCCTCCGGCAAAGAGACGAGAGGCTGTGCCTCCCCTACCGCAAAGACGAAATCCAGCGTTGTTTGGTAGCGCGCCCCTTTCTCATTCTCGATGGTCACCAGTGCGTTCCTACGTTTTTTTCCTTCTGCCTTTTCGATCTCAACTATTCTCCCGAACTTTCCAACGTTTTTTCCACCAGTTATTATCGCGTACGCTTTTTCTTTCATCCTTGTGTGTTCGAGTATCTGCTTCTCTGGAAGGCTCAACTTCAGCGTGTCAAGTGTACCGAAAACGTCTTCCTTCGGGTTTTTTTGGTCAGCAACCTGGATCATCAGGTTTGAGCCATCATGAAGGTGAAGCTGTACCTGCCCTCTTTTAACAACCGTTTTGTCTTCTATCCGGGAAAGCTTGAACTTCGCCTCTTCATCGTTGACCGGGTTCAGGATCAGGCCTTTATAAGAAGGCAGTGTACAGAAGCTCTTGCCCATTTCAGGTATTGAAATGACATCCATCAGGCCGACGGGGAAATCGTCTCTTCGCCTCACTTTTCCGTCTACGTAGACCTTCCCTTGAGCGACAATTGTCTTCGCCTCTTTCCTCGTTTCGGCGAATCCTAGGGCATCGCGCAGAACAATTGCTAGGGGCATGCATTCTTCGAGTGAGTGAGGCCCTGACGCAGGCTTCACGACCCATACAAACTCTTTCCTGTGGATCGGCCAGAATCTTGGGGCTGGCTTGCGTTTCAGTCCTGAAGACTTCTCCTTTCCGCCCATGCTCATTGTCCCTCTTCTTCAGTCTTTTGGGCGGTCTTGCGGGGGCTGCGTCTGGTTCTCCTCTTTGGTCTCGGCTTCTCTTCTTTTTCAGTCACTCTGGCTTCGGGCTTCGTCTTTTCTGAGACCTTCTTTGCAGGTGCTTTCCTCTCTGTCCTCGTGATTCTCTTCCTGGGAGCTTTCTCCTTACGCGCCGGCTTCTCTTCCACCGCTTCCTCCACTTCAGCAACTTCTTTCGGCTTTTCTACAGGTCTAGCCTCTGGCTTCTCCACGGCCTTTTCTGGCTTCTTGCGTCTTTCCTTCTTTCTCTCTAAGATTTTCTTTCGCCACTTGTCGTCGAGGTTCAGACGTGTGATTACAACTTTAGACGGGTGCACTGGAAGGAACACTGTTGTTCCGTCAACTTTTTCACGTGTCAACCCTTCAACGTAGACCCTGTATTTTGCCAAGTCGACGCGGGTGACCTTTCCTTCGACTCCTCGATGATCTCCTCTCATAACGCGAACTGTGTCTCCGCTCCTCACTGCAAGGCTCTTGATTTCGTGTGAGGCCCTGAGGCCCTTGGAAAGATGAGCTGCAAGAAGCCTGTGCCGTACGTGAGCCGGCGCGTCGTATAGCATTTTTCTTTGCTTTGTTGGTTTTGTCAATGGTTTTGGTGCCTGCATGTTCTACGCTCCTAAGCTATTATGCTGGAGGCGCTGGCAATCCGTGGCCACCTCTCAGCAGCCTCTTTTGCTACGGGACCGCGAATCTCTGAACCTTTCATTTCCCCCTCAGGAGTTATAATAACCGCTGCATTATCTTCAAACTGGACCCAGACACCGTCAACCCTTCGGAATGGCTTCCTCTGTCTCACAATCACTGCTTGGAAGATCTTCTTCCTCATGTCCGGAGTCCCGTGTCTCACAGAGACAGTTATCTTGTCTCCCACTGTCGCGGATGGGTAACGCCTAATCGTGCCCTTGTAGCCGAAGACCTGAACCAGCCGAAGCGTTCTTGCCCCAGTGTTGTCAGCGCACTTCAACATCGACGGGGGCTGAAGCCCTCTTGACAGCTTGGGCCCGTGCCCGATCATTCCTCTTGCGACGAGCGCCCTTTGCTTTGCCTTTGCCGCCATTCCTACTTCTCCTCTGTTTTTTCAACGACCACAAATCCAACCGTCTTACTTATCGGGCGGCTTTCTGCTATGATCACGTGGTCTCCTTCTTTTACGTCGATGCATGGTGGTTTGTGTGACGGAATGCGACTGTGTCTTCTTTCGTACCTCTTGAACTTCGGCACGTATAAAAGGTAATCGCGTTCCACGACAACTGTCTTATCCATTTTTGCGCTGACTACGACGCCTTCCAGAACGTGGCCTCTTATCGGCAGTTCTCCATGGAACGGACAGTTTATGTCGTCGCATGTCTTCTTAGGCTTCTTAAAAGTCAGCGACATTACCATAGTCTCCTAACGCGTTTCTTCAACCGGTCCTCAGGTCTTCCGACAAGAATTCTTCCTTCGATTTCAACAACCGTACCGTCAGGAAACTCAAATCTGAAGGTGCTTGAGCCTTTTGGAACAGCCTTTTTCTCTCCATGACACGCGATTGTGAAGGTGTTCCGGGTTTCGTCTGTTATGTGGCCAGATATTCCGACGTATCCGTTATGGCTGCTCTTGCTGACCTCTGCTTCAGCTCCGATGAACTCGCATCGAATGATGTCTGGCGTCACCTTCATTTCTTTTTCTTCCTCTCAGGCTCTGTTTTTCTTATCCCGAGCTTCTGTTCTTGTTCTATCGTGAGTATCTTGGCAATCGCCTTGCGCAATTCTTTCACTCGAGCGGGGTTTTCGATCGTGCCACCCGCCTTGATCATAATTCTCAACCTGAGAAGCTCTGTCCTGAACTCACCGAGTCTCTTAGACCTGTCTTCTGAGGGCATGTCCCGTATTTCTTTGACTCGGATCAAGGGCATTATTCAGCTGCCTCCCCTTCTTCTCCTACCTCTCTAGCACCTGCTTCTTCGCCCTCTGGTTTTTCGGCACGTGCTTCTTCAGTCTTCGCCTCTTCAGGTTTCGTTTCTTCAACCTCGGCTTCCTGCGCGCCCTCTTTTTCTGTCGTTTCCTCTTCTGGTGGGAGATTTTCAATTATGTGAAGCTTATCCGGAAACACTGCATCTGGAGGCATTATCTTGACTCTCACGCCGAACACGCCTGGTTTCAGTTGAACATGAACCTCCGCCCTCTGCATGTACTTCAGCGACGGTTCTCCGCACTTCACCAGATAGCCAGCTCGGAATTTTTCAAACCTCGCTCTCTCGGTCCTAAGTTTGCCGCTGATTACTATCTCTGCGCCAAGGGCTCCTGCTTCCATGACTTGGTTCAGAGACCAGAAACCGGCGCGTCTGAAGTGCACGCCCCTCTGCAAGGCTGAGGCGACGCGAGAAGCAACAACGTAAGCATTTAACTCAGGAACCTCGATCTCAGACACAGAAATCTGCGGGTTTGAAACTTTGAACTTCTCTTCCAAGAAGGATGCAAGCTCTCTTATTGTTTCTCCACCTCGGCCTATGACAAGGCCCGGGCGCATTGCATAAATAACTATGTGGGTTCCAAGCGGAGTCTTGGATATTGTTACGCCGCCGTATCCTGCTCTGTCGAGTTTCTTCTGCAGGTACTCGTCGATTTCTGTTTTCTTTATAGACTCTGTTATGAAGTGTTTGACAACGGACACTAGGCTTCTTCTCTCCTCTCCGCTTGCTCTTCAAGGGCTATTTCAACGTGTGATGGAGTGTCAAAGTCTGGCGTCGTTCTTCCCTGGGCTCTTGGCTGAAACCGCTTCACTTTCATCCCTTGACTTGTAGCTGCATGGATGATGCGCAACCTGTCCGTGTCTAGTCCTTTGTTTTCGGCATTTGCCTCAGCCCCTTCAAGTAACTTGAGAATTTGTGATGCTGTTTTCACGGGGTACCTGCCTGCAAAAGCTTTTTCCAAGCCGTGGCGGTGACCCAGTTTCTTCGTGAACCTCCTGTATGGAACAGGCTTCTTCTTGGCAACAACATCTCTGAGGTACTGCTTGGCCTGAGTCAGCATCATTCCCTTGATTGTCCTACATACTTCTCGGGCCGATTTGTGGGATACTCTGATCTCTCGTGCGCTTGCTTTTACCGTCTTCTCGGGATCCAGCTCTTCTTCTGCTATCGAGTATCCCCATTTTGGCACTTCATATTCTCTCCAGTTGTGCAATTGAACAGCGGTATGGTGATTTATATGGTTTTCCTTTAACAAAAACGGTTCAAAATCAATTTAAGCCCGCTAGACCCTTTTGTTTTGCCTCAAGGATTTTTCCTTTCCACTTCTGGGGACGGTACAGCGGATGAGCCATGCAGAAAGTCTCGCCATGCAAGAGCTCTTGTTTGTCCCAATTCGGCGCTTTTGCTCTCTCGGCTGTTGGCATCCACATGAGATGAACCTTGAAAATGTGACCCCTGCGCTTTGTCTTGTGGACTACATCAATCGAATCTACTGACCTGAAGCCTAACCTTTCTATTTGATCTTTCCTGAACCACGGACTCCAATGGTTTTCCAAGGCTATCGATGCGAAACCATCTGCGTTTCTCTCGCTCCTAACCATGTGTTCCACGAGTAATCTCCCGAAACCATGCATCTTTGCCTTTCTCAGAACCCAGACACAATTCATGACAATAACATGCTCGCCGCTTATGGGATAGCCGCATGATTCGGCAGGTCCATACTCTATCGTGCCGACAACTGCTCCATCAACGATCAGTAGCTTCTTGCGCAACCTTCTCGGAACGGCCTTTTCGAGATATTCTTGTCTATATTTGTATTTTCTGAAGGGCATCGGAGCCAGACACTTGTAGAGGTACTCATTGTACCCTTTCTTGCCTGTGATGTCGATGATCTTCACGTTAAAGGTCGCCTTCATTAGACATCACCTTTTTCAACCCGTTCCGAAACGCCCTACTTGATGACCTTTCCTACGATGTGTTTATGTTTGTCTCTTAAGGTTACCTAACTCATAGTTCATGGTGGGCGAAAGCTTGTCAGATAAAAATGAGTACATCACTATGTTGCACGGTGCCGGCGGAACGGTCATGCACGATTTGATCAGAAATTACGTTGTCAAGTACTTTGGCGGGGCAAGCGGTGCTGAGGTGCCCCTTGAGGCCTTGGACGACGCTGCTGTTGTAGACGACGTAGTTTTCAAGAGTGATTCTCATGCTGTGAAGCCAATATTCTTTCCCGGAGGCGACATCGGGCGTTTGTCAGTATGTGGCACGGTCAACGACATTGCGATGCTGGGCGGTGAACCGTTTGCGTTGGCTTGTGGTTTCATCTTGGAAGAAGGATTGGCCATAGCTGATTTTGAAAGAATCTTGGTCAGCATGCGGCAGGCGTGCATGGAGGCTGGAGTGAGCATCGTTACAGGTGACACAAAGGTTGTCGAGAAGGGAAGCTTAGGGGGCTGTGTCATAAGCACTTCGGGGATCGGTCGAAGAACCGCGGCGCTGGACGAAAACCTGAGGGTTGTGAAACAGTTTAGGAATGGTTTCAAATCCCGCTGGATTCTTGACGAAAACCTTGCTGCTGGCGATAAGATAATCCTGTCAGGAACAATCGGCGACCATGGCTTGGCTGTGTTGTCTGCTCAAGAAGGCTTAAGCTTCGGCAGCGGGATAAGGTCTGATGTTAAGCCCCTGAACCACTTGGTCCAGCGTATGCTCAAGGAGGTGGGCGGAGTGGTGGCGATGAAAGACCCGACCAGAGGAGGCTTGGCCGACGCGCTCAACGAATTTAGCGAAAAATCGCATGTCGGCATCCTTGTTGACGAAGAGAAAGTTCCCATCAGGGAAGATGTGAAAGCGGCCTGTGAAATGTTGGGGTTGGACCCGTTCGAGGTTGGGAACGAGGGAAAGATGATCATTGGTGCTGTGAAGGAAAAAGCCCTAGAGATCATGCATTTGTTGAAGGAAACTGAGGAAGGAAAAGACGCTGAGATAATTGGCAGCGCCGTCGCCGACATAAAAGGCGTGGCAATGCAGACAGCAGTCGGAGGCAAGAGAATCATACCCCGCCCTGTGGGAGACCCTGTTCCCAGAATATGTTAGAGTGAAACGTAAGAAAAAGCCGCGTTTTAAAAAATGGGGAAAAGATACGTCAATAGCTTGTTTAGCGTTGGGTTTGAGTAGGTGCGGGTGCAGTTGGCTGCGCAGGCTGAGTTCGGATCGAGAAGAATGCAACCGCGAGCAGTATCATGGCAACCCAGAGGAGTATGAAACCGACTAAGACAATTGTCAAGACAGCCCCTATCAGGATCATTAACCCTGCCGTGCCAAACATGCCGACTCCACTCTTTTGCGCAAGATTGCTTAGTGATCTTCTCAGGAAAATAGCTGTGACAATCGCGAACACAAATAGCATGACCAAACTCAGCAAGATAGCAGCGATGTAGGTCGTGACGGCGTCCCACTTGACGCTTGTCCAGTCGAATTTTTGCCACACCATCGGGTCCGTCCAATTGGACGGGTGGATACCTATCTTATCCAAGAATCCAACGGCTGCAGTCACAATTGCAACAATGGAGACTATTCCACCCACGATCGCTATGATAATTGCGTAGAGTGCATTGTTGAATATGCTTGAATCACTGTAGTAGTTTGATAAACCCTTCATGGCTATGAGAACAAGTATGAGGCCGACGAGGGCGAGGATGCCTGTTTAGAATCCTGCGAAGGGTATGGTGCCGATGACAAGCAGTATTGCTCCAACTCCGCCTAGGCTCTTGTCCGTTTCCAGAGTCATTCGACATTACCTCACAGAGCGATTTTCTGCCTCTTCAGATAAAAGCCTTTCTTGAAGAGATTAACGTAACTATCAGTCCTCTGCTCTCGCCCATATCCTGCACGTTCCCTCGACGCTGACCATGCAGGCGCCCACTGGTTTTTGAGGAGTGCAAGTCTTCATGAACAGTGGACATTCAGTCGGTTTTATCTTTCCGATCACGACTAGGTGGCATCTGCAGCCGTGCTGCATGTCGACGCCCTTCCCTACGCGCACGCCATACTTCTGATGCGCGTCATACTTCGAATATTCGTTTTTGAGTGTGTACTTAGAAAGGGGAATTGTACCGAGCCCCCGCCATGCGCCGTCCACTGTGGAAAAAACTTCGCGCATCACTTCCTGCGCTCTTACGTTCCCTTCCCTGTTCACAGCCCGCAGGTACTCGTTTTCCAGCTTCGGCTTGCCTTCGTCCAACTGTTTTAGCACCATGTACACTCCAAACATGAGGTCTAAGGGTTCAAACCCAGCCACTACAACAGGCATAGCATAGTCTTCTGGGAAAATCTCGTAAGGTTTCAGCCCGATTATCGTGCTGACGTGGCCTGGGGCGATGAAACCGTTCAGGCTCAAGTCTTTCATTTCGACCAGTAGTTTCATGGCCGGCGGGATTGTGCGGTGAGAAATCAAGAAGCTGATGTTTTTCAGGGGTTTTCCAGCTATTTCGACCGCTGTGGATGGGGACGTGGTCTCAAAACCTACGGCAAAAAACACAAACTCCTTGTCATGCTCGTTTCTAGCCATCTGCACTGCGTCGCCGACGCCGTAAACGACTCGGACGTCTGCACCTCTCGCTTTGGCATCCAGAAGCGACATTTTTGAGCCTGGAACGCGGAGAAGGTCACCGAAGCATGTGATAACGATTCCTTTCAAGGCCAGCTGGACTGCTTCATCGATCTCTGAAGCCGGAACGATGCAAACCGGACAGCCTGGACCAGCTATGACTTCCACGTTTTTGGGTAGGAGACTCCGCAGTCCGTAGTGCGTAATTGTCCACTCATGCGTACCGCAGACGTGGCAGATTTTGACTACGCCTTTTTTTGGCGCGATTTCACCTATCTTTTCTGAAACTTGTTTCGCGAGTTCTGGATCCCTGAATCTTGACTTTTCAGCCATTGTCTTTCCAACTTGCTGCTCATTGTCGCCCAGTCGCGGCTTCGGCTCCAAGAATCTCATTCCACAGGCGCAGTGTCTCCAAAGCCTCTTTCTCATCCAAAACCTGAATTGCATAGCCAGCATGCACCAAAACGTAGTCACCTACCTTAGCTTCTACCAGGGTGACGTTTACTTCCCTCAGAACTCCTTCACCAAAGTCAACTTCGGCTTTGTCTTCTTTGCGGTTTACAACCCTAGCTGGTATGGCCAAACACATATCTTGATTCTCAGACTTTTGTTCCAATGGATGTTGGAAGACGCAGATTGATAAAGTTAGTGACATTGGAGAAGGATTTTCAACTTTGAAAGTCTACTCTTTGTGAGGTGAAAATCGTTCCCACAAAGAGAGTCAACGTTACCGACGTGATTGCCAATGCGGAAACCTTCCAAGGTGTACGCGAGCCTCTGGTCTAGTTGTTCGCGATATTCGGATCTGCCTATGCGCCATCGGTTATGGTTCATGGTTGAAAAAAGCCAGATACGGCAGCTTGACCGAAAGACAGGCCCCCGTCGCCAGGAGGAACGATTTCATGCACAAGAAAAAGCAAGTGTGCATCTTCGACTTGTTTTCGCATCGCCTTCGTCAGTATCTCGTTGCATGCGACTCCCCCTGAAAAACCGATAGCTCTCACGTCATTCTCGTCTGCCTGTTTTATAGCAAGCGCGGCCAAGCCTTTCGCTATGTAGGCGTGCGCGGAGTAAGCCAGATCTCGTCTGGAATGTTTTCTTGTGTTTTCGAATATCTCCTCAAGAATTTGCGTCGTGTTCAACGTGTCACCTTCAATTATCGGGTTCAGGTTTAACACGTCTTTCCCTTTCATTGCAACGGACTCAAGTTTCATGGATGGTTCCCCTTCATAAGTGCGCTCGTGGCATATGCCGAGAACGGCTGAGACAGCATCTAGCACTCGGCCACAGCTCGTGGTTTCGATTATGCTCTTTCGATTCTTGAGTTGTTGAAGGATTATTTCTATTTCCTTTTCCCCGTGCGGGAAGTGCTGCTTGCGCTGCAGGAGCCAATCTTCAATATGCACTTTGCCATAGAGTATTCCTGCAGCAACTCTCAGCGGGTAATAAGTGGCTAAGTCTCCTCCGATTAGTGGTTGTTTTTCAAGGTGGGCTAGACGTTTGAAACTTGGGGCTTCCTTGGTGCACAACAGGATCTCGCCTCCCCATGCTTCGCCGTCGGGACCATATCCGTATCCGTCACAGCATACACCCACCATTTCTTCTACGTTGCGTTCAACCATCAAAGCGGCGACGTGGGAGTAGTGATGCTGAACCTGAAGCAGCATCCAACCCTTTTCCGCAGCTAATCCGTGAGCAAGCGTAGTCGTCGTGAACTTTGGGTGCAAGTCACAAGCAACAGTATCGACTTTACTGTTTGTGAGGCAGATCAAATGTTCAGCCGCTGTCTCTAGGAAGTTTCTGGTTTCCACGTTTTCCACATCGCCTATGTGTTGTGAAATGAAAGCTTTGTTCCCGTTGAGCACGCATGCATTGTTGTTCAGTTCCCCGCCCAACGCCAGCACGCAGCGCTTTGCTTTTTCTTTTAGCATTAAGGGAGCTGGGGCGAAGCCTCTTGAGCGTCTCATGAAAACAGTGCTTTGACCGTGGGTACGCAGAACTGAATCGTCGCATCTGTGGGCTATCTGTCGGTCGTGAAATAGGAGATAGTCGACTGTGCTACGTAGACCTTTCAAGGCTTCATCATTGTCTTTGATAATAGGTTGGTCAGGTGGGTTCGCACTTGTCATCACGAACGCAGCATCTTTCACATTATCGAAAAGCATGTAGTGAAGGCCCGTGTAGGGCAGCATCACGCCGACGTTGTGCAGTCCAAGAGCAACCAAGTCAGAAAGACCGAAATCATTTTTCTTGTTGAGAAGCACTATCGGACGGGAGTACGATGTTAGCAGTTCCTCTTCCTTTATGCTTACTTCGGCAAAGGTTTTAATTGCGTCTAAGCTTCGAGCCATTATGGCGAAGGGTTTCTGACTTCTATGCTTCACCACTCTAAGCCTAGCCAAGGGTTTGTCTTCGGTTGTCGACGCTGCAACGTGGAAGCCACCATAACCCTTGATTGCCAAGACGTTGCCCTCAGACAGCAGTTTGCCCGCTTCGCGAACTGGGTCCTTGTGTTCAACGAGTTTACCGTTCCGTGTTGTCAGGTAAGCTCTCGGTCCGCATTCAGGACACGCTGTGGTTTGGGCGTGGAACCTCTTGTTCAGTGGGTCCTTGTATTCTTTTAGGCAAAAGCCGCACATAGGAAACTCACGCATCGTTGTGTTCTGTCGGTCATACGGCAGTTTTTCGATTATCGTAAACCTTGGACCGCAGTTGGTGCACGTGATAAAGAAGTAATCGAATCTTGAGTCTTCGGGGTTTCGAAGCTCTCGCAAGCAGTCGTCACAGATCGCTACGTCAGGCGGTATAACTGAACCCGCAAGCTTAGTTTCGCTAGAGCTTTTCTTGACTGTAAATCTCAGGTATTTGTCGTTGCCCCTGATTTTCTCAGTTATGATTTCGTGGATTTGGGCGAGAGGTGGCTTCTTCACGTTCAGATTTGTTAAGAAGTTGTTGATGTCCTGTTCTTTGCCTTCTAGGAGTATTTCTACGCCAGCATCACCTCGGTTCCTAACGTAGCCGGTGAGGCCGTGATGAACTGCTGTTCGGTAGATGAAGGGGCGGAAACCCACGCCTTGAACGATACCTGTGACTTTAACCCTCAGCCGCACTATGGCACATCTCTTCAGTCTATTGCGAGACTACCGTTCATATACATTTTGACAAGACAACTTCAATAACAAGTTGTGATTACTCCGGGTGAGTTTCCCTTTTTAGGATTATGTTCGTTCATTGAAAAGCGAAGGCTTAAGAATGAAAAACAGTCAGTGCTTCGTCTTTAAGCAAATAAAAGCAATGGAAATATCCAAGGAGCTTGCGTGATTTGAACGGCGGTTTTGACTACAGGTCTCGGGTTTTTCTGATTTTGTGGACTGTGAACTTTCTGTTCACTTTTTCTACCAATTTGATTCCCACACCAAGGGCCTATTTGACGAAATTTTTCGTGGGAGGTGTTGAAGGTGCAACCATGGAAGCGTTGGGCATAATGCTTTCGCTTGGATTTGCGGCGACCACTGTGGGATATTTTGTCGGAGGCTTTGCAGCAGATTCCTTGGGCAAGAGACGGGTTGTAGCAGCGTCCTTCGGGATTCTTGCTACTGGATGCGGAATGTTTGTTATTGCTCCGAACCTGTACTTTCTATTCGCGGCGAATTTTGTCGAATTTTTTGCAGCTGGGTTCTCCAGTCCCGCCATTTCGGCCTTGGTTGCTGACTGCAGTGAACAGTCATCCAGAGGGATGGCGTATGGCGTGTTCAACCTTTCATGGGTGTCGGCTGGAATTGCTGGGCCATTGCTGGCGGGATTCACAGCCCAGTTTGTGACGTTGCAGACGCCCTTCGTTATTGCGGTGCTCGTCAGCATCACCGGTTTGTTCATAGCCTGGTTTTTGAAGGGAGAGAATGTAGAGAAACTGAGAACTGAAGAAAACAGCGGGGAGGTTAGAAAAACCAATTCGAAAATGAGCTTGCCTCTCAAACGAGTGATCGTCATCTTCAGCATAACAAATCTTCTGAATGGGTTGCTTAATGGCTTCATTAATCCAGTGTTGAATGGCATGCTCCTGTTTAAGCTTGAGGCTGCTCCTGCCGAGTACGGTCTAGTCTTGTCGTTGTCATCCAGCCTTGTCACCGGGCTTGTCCAACTTCCAGGCGGGAAGCTTGCCGACAAGTTTGGAAGAAAGCCTCTCGTCTTATTTGGTTTTTTGGGTGCGCCTCTGGCCGTGCTCTTGGGTTTCAGCAGATCGCTTTTAGATTTCTCCTTGATAATGGGGGGAATAAGCGCCGTGGGAAACATTAGCTCGCCTGCGATTTCAGCGTGGCTCATGGATCTGGTTCCAGAGCATAGACGAGCAAGTGCCTCAGGCATGACTCAGACGCTCAACGGAGTCGGTTTGACTATCGGACCCAGTGCGGGAAGTTACGTTTGGAATTCCACCAAGCCTGACGCGATAGTGTCGTGCGGGGTCGCAGCGTTGCTTTTCGTTGCGTCTTTGCCTTTTTATTTGATGCTGGAGGAGCCCAAGAAAAGCTCCTCGCAGACTGATGGTATATCTCAGACTCCTTCCTAGTTCGCTGGCTCTCACTAGGTGTGTAATCGCTTACTTCATGCTTTATAAACGGCTTGCATGCTTACGTACTAGTCGAAATCTGAAGGAGAGACCGCATTATGAACACTCAGAGATCTGAGAAGTTTGAGACTATTTCAACAAGCTTGTGCCCAGAGTGCCTTCAGAGGATTCCTATGAGGATTTACGAGGAAAGCGGCGTCATCTACCTCGAGAAGACGTGTCCTGAGCATGGAAAGTTTGAGGATGTTTACTGGGGGGACGCTGAACTGTTCAAGTATTTTTACGACAATTGGTACAACGCCCGGTACTGGGGTGGCGGCTTGGAAAACCCACACACCAAGACAGCCAAAGGATGCCCGTTTGACTGCGGAGTCTGTCCACAGCACAAGACGCCAACGATTTTGGGCATAATAGACGTAACAAACAGGTGTAACATGGCATGCCCGGTCTGTTTTGCCTATGTTGGGGTGACAAACTATGTCTATGAGCCTTCGTACGACCAGATTGTGGACATGATCAAACTGCTCAGAGCCAACAGCCCTTGGGCGTGTAACGCTCTGCAGTTCAGCGGCGGGGAGCCAACTTTGAGGAATGATCTGCCCGACTTGATTCGGGAGGCTCAGAAGGCCGGAGTAGATCACGTTGAGGTCAACACAAACGGTATCCGCATCGCAGAAGACGTTGACTATTTCAAGAAGTTACTCGACGCCGGGTTGAGTACACTGTACCTTCAGTTTGACGGGTTAAGGGAGGACATCTACAAGAAAACTCGGGCTAGAGGTGACATGGTTCCGATAAAGCTGAAGGTCTTGGAGAACGCGCGGAAAATCGGATTAGACTCTATTGTTCTGGTCGTTACCTATGCGAAAGGTGTGAACGACAAGGACATCGGCGAGATCATCGATTTCGCCGTCAAGAACCACGATGTTGTCAGGTGCGTTAACATTCAGCCTGTTTCGATGGCAGGAAAGGCTAGAAAAGAAGAAATGCGAAAGATGAGGATAACGATTCCTGACACCATTAACGAGATTGAGAAGCAGACGAAAGGTGCAGTAGGTCGTTTTGATTGGAGACCGGTGAACTGGCCTGTCCCAATCTCCAAGGGAATGGGCCAAGTGAGAAACAGGCTTTATCCAGAGTTTACGATGCATCCTATGTGCGGAGCGGCTACATTCTTGGTCGTCGACAAGGACGGCTCTTACAAGCCTATCATGCATTACGTGGATGTCGACAAGTTTGCTGAAGTGTTCTGGGATGCTTACTATTCTGGAGCCAAGGGCAAGAAGACGATGGCCAAGATGAAAATGCTTAAGCTGCTGCCCATGGCCAGATCTGACTTTGTCAGAGGCTTGATCAGGAATGTTGTGACGAAAGGAAGTTACAAGGCACTGGGAGAATTGATGCGGCGCATCGTCATGATCGGAATAATGCATTTTCAAGACGTGTGGAACATTGACCTGGACCGCGTTCAGAAATGCGGGATCCACTACGCAACTCCCGACGGGAAAATACGATGCTTCTGCACGTACAACAGCATTCACAGACCTGAAGTGGAGAGACAATTTGCAGTGCCCATCGCTGAATGGACAAAGAAAACAGGAAAGAAAATCAATGAGCCAGTTTAGCAGAGCTGAGCTAGCGCAGGCTTTCAGGTTTTCTCGAGTTTCTTCTTTTCTTCTTCTTGAAGCACTCTTCTGAGCACTTTGCCAACGAGGGTCATGGGCAGCTCGGTTCTGAATTCAACCTCCCTGACAGCCTTGTATGGTGCTACCTTGCTGTTGACGAACTCCTTGATTTCCTCTGCTGTTGCTGTTTTTCCTTCTTTAAGCACGACGAAGGCTTTCGGGATTTCTCCTGCCACAGGGTCGAGCTTACCTATAACTGCGCAGAGCTTCACGGCCGGATGTTCATAGATGACGTCTTCAACCTCTCTCGGGTAAACGCTGTAGCCCTTATACTTGATCAGGTCTTTCTTGCGGTCCGTGATGTAGAAGTAGCCGTCTTCGTCCATCTTACCTATGTCGCCCGTGTAGAGCCATCCGTTTCGAAGGACAGCGGCAGTTTCTTCAGCCATTTTCCAGTAACCCTTCATCACCTGCGGACCCTTAACCACCACTTCCCCTGTCTCGCCCGTCGTAAGCTCCTTTTCTCCAGTTTCCATGTCCATGACCTTCGCGTCTGTATCAGGCCACGGCAAGCCTATAGAACCTACCTTAACAGTTTTCAATGACTTGTCAAGGGGGTTGCAGTGGGTGACGGGTGACGATTCTGTAAGTCCATAACCTTCCACTAGAACGCCTCCCGTCGCTTCCATCCAATTCTTCTGAACCTCAGGCGGAAGAGGAGCTGAACCCGAAATACAGAAACGAACTGACCTCAAGTCATACCTCTTACAGTCTGGATGGGCAAGCAGCATCGAGTACATCGTCGGTGCCCCGCAGAAGACAGTGACCTTGTGCCTCTGGATTGCCTGAAACGTGCTTACTGCGTCAAAGCGCGGTACCATGACCATCTCTCCAGCCAAATAGATCGGAGCGTTCATGCCCGTTGTCATTCCGTAGATGTGAAAAAGAGGCAACACGGTCAGGAACGTTTCCCCGCCTCTTGCTCCCCTGAGCCACTCAGCGCAGCAGACAGCGTTCGAGACAAGGTTCATGTGAGTCAACATTGCTCCCTTTGCGATGCCAGTGGTTCCGCCAGTGTACTGAAGAGCTACGATGTCTTCATTCGGATTGATGTCGACTTTCGGCGGGTTTGCTTCACACTTGCTCAACAATTCTTGGAAGAAGTAAACATTAGGTCCACGTGTAACCTTGTGTGAAGGAATCTTCTTCAGCAGCGAACCCAGAAAAGCCGTGACTGCAGGCATGTACTCTTTTAAACCCGTTGCAATCACCCTTTTGACCTTGGTGCTTGCCAAAACCTTTTCCAAGATTGGGTAAAGCGCGTCCAAGACAACAACTGTTTCTGCTTCAGAATCGTTCAGCTGATGCGCCACTTCTCGCTCTCGGTATAACGGGCTTATGGCGGTCTCGATAGCCCCTATTTTTGTGATGCCGTAATAAGAGATGACGAATTGAGGTATGTTTGGCAGGAAAATGGCGACCTTGTCGCCCTTCTTAACGCTCAAACCGTCCAGCGCAGTTGCAAACCTGTCTGAAAGATTATTGAGCTCTCGGTAGGTCATCACTTTGTTGAAGTAAACTATGGCAGTGTGCTCAGGGAATTTCTCAGCTGTTTCTTCAAGCAGGCCGTGAAGCGGAACTTCGGGAAAGTCTATGTGCCTCCGAACTCCTTCGGGCCAAAACTTGAACCACGGCTTCTCAGACGGTTCCTCAGTGAATGATCGTTCTTTGATCTTCCTCTTCTTTGCCGACATAGTCAGCCCTATTCTTGAATATTCGCTGCGTCAGGAAGTAATAACGCTTTCCACGAATAGTTTAACGTCGCGACACGTTTTCTCTACCAATTTCATTTCCTGAAAAACCGCACGTATAAGGCTTGAGCCATTCTGTTATCTACGGGCAGAAATGGCTTTAGCAATCAAGCCTGCGAAAAGTATGGGAAGACCAATCCCTATTAAATCGAAACTGAGCCAAGCATACGGCCTGTATGTATTGACTTCCTGATAAGGTATCAGCTTTCCACCTGGACCCCTTTGATATACGGTGACAACGCTTGCCACTGCTTGAAACTCAATAACCGCGAAGGAGAGAGCCAAAAAAGCAACGCAGACGCAAATCAATATTGTCCCTAGGCCGTTCAGCGAGAGTAGCTTTAAGGAGAAAAGTCCGACGCGAGCAAAAAAGCCAAAGATGAACAAAACAATTCCGAAGAAAAAAGCGACCACAGACACGAGTGAACCGAAATTCTCGACATAAAACAGTCCTACAACCAAGAGCACTATGCCTGAAAAAATCATGAGGTTTCCAGAGTACTCCTGCAAGTATTCTTTTAACACGTCTATTGCCATTCATTTCGCCTTGAGTGCCATGCCAGCAAGCCTAATCAGATCTCAACCTTAACAGAAAAGTCACACTCTTTACATTTAAGCGCAACGGTCGTTACCTCGGGCCAAGGGATTTGGCATGTTCCTCAAGCGCGCGCTGTCTCTATCTCCAAGGTTCTTCGGCAGGGTTGCCCTACACGCACCTCTGTTAATAGTGAAGAATGTCTCTCGTCTCCTTTTGCTTTGTGCGTCTTATGTTAGAAACGTCGGCCAAAGCCAAACTTTGAGATCGCTCAAACCGTGTGCAAGGATAAGCATGGAAAAGGAAAAAAGGGGAAGATGCGCGAAATATCTAGGCTCAGCGAACAATCCTGCGGAGGGAAAGTCTATGCAAACCGAGCAAGTGTCAATACTGTGTGAAAACGCGAGGCTGTACGCTCAATTGCACATTCCTGACATTGTTCCAGCCCCGGCTGTACTTGTTTGCCACTTCATGGATGCCCGAGGCTATCACGGGCTAGGGATCTACACTCGTCTGGCTGAGGTTGCCTGTCAAGCCGGGTTTGTGTCTTTGACTTTCGATTTTCGCGGAGTCGGGAAAAGCACTGGGCAGTTTGATTACGGTTTGGGAGAGCAGCAGGACGTGAAATGCGCTTTGAGTTATCTGACCTCGAAAAAAGAAGTTTTACCTAACAGCATCTTTGTCGTTGGACACAGCCTAGGCGCGGCAGTGTCGCTCTACGCTGTTCAGAACGATGCGCGAATCAAGGGCCTCGTGTTGTGGTCTCCGCCTAAGAACCACGATTACAACGTTAAGAAGTTCATAAGACGCACAAGGGGCAGAATGGGCCTTTACGCGTTTCTTCTCTTCTCCCAGCTTGACCGAGTTTTCAACGTTTCACGAGTGTTCAAAATGGAAGTCTTCGGAATAGATCTACGTTTGAGAGATGTCCGTGGAAAACTCATGAAACTAGACGAGTGTAAGGTGATTCAGAAGCTGAAGAATTTGCCCGTGCTGATAGTCATTGGCGATGCGGATGACATTCACGGTCTAGATGAAGCTCAGGAGGTTTATTCATGTGCGCATGATTCTAAGACCCTCTTGGTGATAAAAGGGGCGAATCACGGTTATGAAGGTAAAGAGGATGAATTGGTAGCCAAGACAATGGAATGGATAAGAAACGTGGAAGCTGGAAGTCTCAAGTGCAACGGTTATCTCGGTTGAAGAGGCACAAACTCGTAGGTTAGGTTTCCTTCAGTTGTGACTTTGGCCACTAGCTTTGCTCTCATGCCAACTTTTACTTCTGAAAGCTTGAATCCCGTTAGCCATGCAAGCACCTTCACACCTTCCTTCAACCTTCCGATAGCGACGGTGTACGGCTTGTTTTGCTGGAAAGTGGTCGGCCTTACGACTACATGTGTGAATGTTTCAATTTCTGCCTCGCTGCTAAGCTCAACCCACTCAAGACCCGTGGATAAGCATTCAGCGCAGTCAACGTTTGGCGGGAAATAGATTTTTCCGCAGCCTTTGCATCTGGTCGCGTAGACTTTTCCCTCTCTTAGGCCTTCGTAAAACTTCAGATTCTTACTTATCGGTATCTCCTGAACAATCTTTATTTCCCTTGATTTTATCGATGGCATCGAGGGCATTCTATTCACCTCCGCAGGATAGTCACGTAGCAGTAGTGTCCAGTTCCGCCTACGTTGTGTGCGAGACCGATGTTGTTTTTCAGCGGCACCTGCCTGCCTTTTTCAGCCTCTCCCCTCAACTGTTTTGTAAGCTCGTACATCATTGAACAACCTGTTGTGCCGATGGGATGACCTTTAGATTTCAGCCCGCCGTCCATGTTCACAGGGATTTTTCCGCCGATTTCGGTCTGTCCCTCTCGCAGAAGCTTTACTCCTTCACCTTTTGCACAGAATCCAACGTCCTCATATGCCATGATTTCTGCAATGGTGAAACAGTCGTGCACTTCCGCGAAGTCAACCTCGCTTGGTGTTATACCTGCGGCTTTGTAAGCTCTTTGTGAAGCTAGTGCACTTGCTTCTAAACCGACAAAGTTTGATCGTTTGCTGAGGTTTGCGGTTCCTGAAGAATAGCCGATTCCGGCGATCCATATTGGCGTGTCAACTTTCAGTTCTTTGACTTTTTCTTCAGATGCGAGAACAAGCGCTGCCGCCCCATCTGTCAAGGGGCAACAGTCGAAGAGCTTTAGGGGTGAAGCGATAACCATTGAGTTGAGAACGTCGTCAACTGTAATTTTGTTTCGAAGGTGGGCAATTGGGTTCATAGAACCGTATTTGTGGTTTTTCACGGCTACAAGCGCCAGGTCTTCTTCGGTTGTTCCGTACTTGGCCATGTGAGCGTTTGCGTACAATGCATAGTAGGCTGGGAAGGTTACTCCGAAGTTATGAAACTCCCAGAGATAATAGCCTGCTCGACCTATCCATTCCATGGCTGTTGCGGAGTCGATTTCCCTCATCTTCTCGACGCCCATTGCCATGGCTATGTCTGCGTGACCACTGGCAATGGCTGAATATGCCGTGAAGAAAGCTGCGCTACCGCTTGCACATGCTGCTTCACATCGCACGAGCCCTGTCTTTGTCATCCCACAGTATTCTGAAACAACCACTGCTGGAAGCAGCTCTTCATACCAAGCTCCTGCCCCAACAGACCCAAGAGCGACAAACTGAATGTCACTCGCAGCTAAGCCTGCGTCTTCAAGAGACGGTCTTACAGCTTCAAAAGCAAGCTCAGAAATGGTCACATCGTTTCTTGCTCCAAACTTTGAGTTGCCAATTCCTATCACTGCCACATTTTTCACGCCAAACACACCCTTCTAGTTAACTTAAGATGCACAAAAAAGTGAAAGAAAGAGGATGTTAAAGCTATTTGCCTTTAAACTCGGCCTTTCGCTTGGAGAAGAAAGCTTCTACGCCTTCTTTGAGGTCTTCTGTTGAGCATGACAGCGCAAAGAGTGCTGCTTCCAGCCGCAACCCAACTTCCAAAGGCACCTGTGTTCCAAAGTTCATTGCGTGCTTCACATATTTCATGGCTATCGGGGGTCTTTCAGCAAGCTCCTTAGCGATTGTCCTGACCTCGTCTTTAAGCTTCTCGTAGTGGACAACCTTGTGCACTAGACCTATTCTCAGTGCTTCATCGGCTTTGATCCTGTTTCCAAGCATCACCATTTCCTTAGCCCTCGCTAGACCCACTATCCTGACGAGTCTCTGCGTTCCACCCCATCCTGGGATCAAGCCCAGCCTGATCTCTGTATTTCCAAGCTCGACATGTTCGGCCGCTATCCTGAGGTCGCACGCCATTGCAAGTTCGAGGCCACCGCCAAGAGCGTAACCGTTTATAGCAGCGATGACTGGTTTGGACATTTCTTCAACCTTTCCAAAAGTCTCCTGCCCTTTCCTCGCAGCTTCTTCGGCGTAGACAGGAGTTCCTTTCATCATAGTTAAGTCTGCGCCCGCACTGAAGGCGCGGTCGCCTTCGCCCGTTATCACAACGCATTTGATGCTTGGGTCGCTTTCTGCAGTGTTGAGCATGTCCAGAAGCTCTTCGATCATGACAGCGTTGAAAGCGTTGAGGCGTTGAGGTCTATTCAGTATGATCCACAGTGTGCCTTCTTCCCTTTCTATTTTGAGGGTCTCGTATGCTTTGCTCACACTTTTCACCTATTTCCTTGTTTGTTTCATCTGCATATATGATTTTTTCACTTAGCCCTCTAATACTTGCTCAGAAGATACTTTAGCACCTGCAGCTTTTGAATCTCGCTTGTTCCCTCGTAAATTTCAGTTATCTTTGCGTCTCTATGGTATTTTTCAACGCGGTATTCACCGAAGTATCCGTAGCCTCCTAAGGTTTGGATTGCCGAGTTCGTAGCTTCCATTGCAACGTGGCTTGCGTAGTATTTCGCCATAGCTGTTGCCATAGCATCCAGTTTTCCTTCGTCAACCAAAGCTGCAGCCTTGTAGGTGAGTAACCTTGCAGCTTCGATCTTTGTTGCCATCTCTGCTAACGTGACTCCTATTGCTTCGTGCTGCATTATCGGCATGCCGAAGGCTTCTCGCTGTTTAGCATACTTGAAGGCAATTTCCCATGCTCCCTGCGCCATGCCAACGGCTTGTGCAGCAACGCCTACTCTGGTCTTGTCGAAGAACTCCATAGAATAGTAGAATCCCTTGTTCAGTTCTCCTATTATGTTCCAGTCTGTCACTTTGACGTTGCTGAAGTTTAGCTCCCCAGTTATGGATGCTCTGATTCCCATCTTGTTGTGCAGTTTCGTGGCTTCAAGGCCGGGTGTTCCCTTGTCAACCACAAACAGTGTTTCGCCACGGTGTGTAGGTCTGATCTTAGTGTCTGTTTGGGTCAGAACGACTATGAAATCCGCAACCGTGGCGTTTGTGATGAAGGTTTTCGGTCCGTTTATCCACCATTCGTTTCCATACTTGGTGGCTGTGGTTTCCATGTGGTTTATGTCGCTTCCGCTGACGTTTGGTTCAGTGAACGCTGCAGCAGACATGAAGTCGCCTCTGCATATCGGGGGCAAATACGTCTCTTTCTGCTCTTTGCTTCCGTGAGTCATGATGAATTCGCTGCCAAAGTTTCCGCTTGAGATAGCAACGCCAAACGATGAGTCTCCGCGGCACATTTCCTCTATTGCTATGCAGGTTTCAAGTAGGCCGAAGCCTTGTCCACCGTATTCTTCTGGGAACATCATGCTCGTAAAACCCAGTTTGGCCGCTTGCTTGTACAGTTCCGTTGGGAACTCTTCTTTCTTATCGAGCTCCAAAGCTAATTCCGGTTTGAACTCTTTCTGGCAGAACTCTCGTACCGCGTTTTTGATGTGCAATTGTTCTTCTGTCAAATCAAACTTCACTTGTAGAACCCCCTTCCAACTTTCTTCCCAGCCCAGCCTTTGCCCACGTACTCTTCAAGAAGTGGACACGGCCTGTACATTTCCATGTTGTACTTGCCCTGAAGCTCTTTAAGCTTGTTGACAACTGTGTCTAGACCAATACGGTCTGCGTATTCACATGGACCTGAAGGCCAGAACGTGCCCAGCTTCATTCCAGCGTCTATGTCTTCTGGGTTGGCAGCATCATCGTGAATGATCCATGCGGCCTCGTTTGCAGCAACTGCCCATGACCTTTCCACGTCATATTCGTCCAACAGGTTGAAGGGTATTCTCGGTCGGCCCTTCGTCCAGTCGTAGAATCCTACGCCCGTTTTCTGGCCGAACTTCTTTTCCTTTATGAGGGGGTCGACGACTTCTGAGCATGGCTTGAAGCGTTCGCCGTAGGCCTCGTACAGGATGTTGCCGACTTCATAGGCTATGTCTAGACCGACAAAGTCTGCCAGTTCAAACCATCCCATTGGAAAGCCGCCTGTATACTTGACCGAAGAGTCTATTCCTTCCTTGGTTGCTTCTCCCTGCTTGTAGGCCCAGAACGCCTCGTTAAACACGGCTCCAAGCACACGGTTCACTATAAAGCCTCGCACGTCCTTTCTCACCACTATCGGAGTTTTTCCGAGTTTCTTTGCGAGTTCGGAAAGCGTTGTAATCGTTTCCTGGCTTGTGTTTTCTCCTTTGATGACTTCGATCAGCGTCATCATCATTGGTGGATTAAAGAAGTGCATTCCTGCAACTTTGTCCGGGCGCTTGGTTGCCTTGCCCATTTCTGTTATGCTCAGTGTTGACGTGTTGGAGGCGAGTATTGCATGGGCAGGTGCTGTTGAGTCTAGTGTGGCAAAGACTTTCTTCTTCAGGTCCATTTGTTCTGGCACTGCTTCGATGGCCATGTCTATGTCCTTGGCGGCTTGTTCATAACTGGTCGTCGTTCTTATTCTTGCCAGCGCAGCGTCAGCGTCTTCTCGTCTTATTCTTTTCTTTTCAACGAATTTGTCCAAGCTCCACTTGATTTTTTCCTTGCCTTTCTGGAGAAGGTCATCGCTTACGTCGACCATTGTTACTTCATATCCCGTCATTGCAAGCGCTTCGGCGATGCCGTGGCCCATTGCTCCGGAGCCTATAATTGCCATTTTTTTCAGTTTCTCACCTGCCAAAATGATCCCTCCCAACGTTTAATGAATTGCTTGAAGAACGCTAATAAAACTTTTGAACGTATGATCCATGTTAGAAAAACGAATAAGAAGGACGGTAGACTTTACTATTGTTGCTTCATCAAATAGTTCGTTATCGTGTACTTCTGCATTTCACTTGTTCCTTCGTAGATCTCGGTTATCTTGGCACATCTGTGGTAGCGTTCGACGTGATAGTCGGCTAAGTAGCCGTAGCCCCCGAAGATCTGGATCGCGTCGTCTGTGACTTCCATAGCGGCCCTGCTTGCATACGCTTTGGCCATTGAGGTTGCCACAGCGTTCGGTTTCTCTTTGTCGTAGAGCCAGGCTGCCTTGTACATCATCAGCCGGGCTGACTCTATCTTTATCGCCATCTCAGCAAGTCTGAAGCCTATTCCTTGGAAGTTGATTATTGGTTGACCGAACTGTTTTCTCGTTTTCGCGTAATTTAGGGCCCGTTCGAATGCGCCTTGTGCCATGCCGACTGCTTGGGCGGCTACGGCGATTCTGGTTCCGTCGAAAAGTTCAAGAGTGTAGTAGAAGCCCTTGCACAGTTCTCCTACGACGTTAGCTTCTGGAACCTTTAAGTCAGCCATGGAAAGCGAACCAGTGACGCATGGTTTGATGCCCATCTTGCCGTGCAGCTTCGTTGCCTCCAGGCCACACATCCCTTTTTCCGCCAGGAACAGGCTTTGTCCTCTGTGGGAGGGTTGCACGTTGGGATCTGACTGGCACAGTATTATGAAAGTGTCGGCTGTTGTGGCGTTCGTTATGAACTCCTTCGCACCGTTTATTGTCCACTCGCTGCCTGTCTTCACAGCGGTTGAATCCATGCGGGTAATGTCACTGCCATGTTCGGGTTCTGTGAAGGCCGCTGCAGCTATGTGCTCACCTGTTGCCAAGGGCGGGATGTATTTCTTCTTTTGCTCTTCATTCCCGTGTTTCAGCAGCACGTCCGGGATCATTAGGTTTCCAAGCGAGACAGCAACTCCGAGGCCGGGATCTGCACGGCACATCTCCTCAACAACAAGGCAATCTTCGAAAACTCCGTACCCCTGTCCACAATATTCTTGGGGTATTCGCATGCTAGTGAAACCGAGCTGCGCAGCCTTCTTATAGAGGGCCATTGGGAACTCTTCTTTCTGGTCCAACTCCAATGCAAGTTCCGGAGTGAGCTCCTTCGCACAGAATTCTCGGACAGCCTTCACAATTTCCTTTTGCTCATCGTTCAATTTGAAGTCCATAATCCTCTTTCTCCCGTTTAGGAGCTTGTTTTCTTTGTTTGAAGCTCATATACTTTGCTTTTCAATGCAGGTACCACTTTGAAGAGGTCGTCGACAATGCCGTAGTCCGAGAAGCTGAAGATGGGTGCTTTGGGGTCCTTGTTTATGGCTATGATGAGGTCTGAGCTTTTCATCCCCAGGACATGTTGGAAGGCGCCGCTTATGCCCACGGCGATGTAGAGCTTGGGCTTCACAGTTTTTCCAGATGTGCCGACTTGGCGGTCGGTAGGCAGCCAGCCCTTGTCTACGATTGGGCGAGAGCACGAGAGTACTGCACCTAGGGTTTTTGCAAGCTCTTCCATTATTGGCATGTTAGCCGCGTCCTTTATTCCCCGACCGATGCCGACCAGTTTGTCTGCAGCTGTGATGTCAACTCCGCCTGGAGGCGGCAAAACGTATTGCAGGAACCGTTTTTCTTGTATCTCTTCCGTGAGCGGAGAGGCAATTTCCGTTATTCGTCCGTTTGCAGGAGGCATCGGTTTCTGGGGGGCGAAGGTTGCCTGACGGATGGTCGCGATGTAAGTTTCGGCCTTGCGGATGTTGGCTTGGACGTTCACCTTGCCGCCGTACATCTGTCTGGTAATTGTGAACGCTCCGCTTTCAAAAGCTATGTCTATGCAGTCTGTGGCCAGTGGCTGGTTCAAGCCAGTTGCGAGTCTTGGAGCTAGGTCCACGCCATATGAGGTGTGTCCCATTAGCAACAGCAAGGGCCTATGCGCGGTGATCAGGGTTGTGAGGATTTTCCTGTAAGCTTCAGAGTTGAAGTTCTCAAGCTTGGGATCTTCAATGAACAACACGTTCTTTGCGTATTCTGCCAGACTCTTGGCGTGTTCTTTTACGGTTTTTCCCAGCAGAACAGCGTTGAGCTCTGCACCAGTGTTTTCTGAGAGCTCTCTGGCTTTTGTGAGCATTTCGAAGGTTATGTCTCTCATCTGTCCCTGTCTGTGTTCGGCCAAAACGAAAATCTCTGTCATGTTAAATTAACCCCCTCGACTTGAGGATCTCAGCAATCTTGGCTGCAACCTCGTCTGGGCTTCCCTTCAGAAACTCGGCCTGTTTCGCTGCTGGTGGAACATACATCTTTTCTATAGTTGTCCATGAACCCGCTGGGCCAACGTCGTTTTCAGTTAAGCCCGTGTCGGCAAGCGCCATCACCTTGATCTCTTTCTGCATAGCTTTTCGAATTCCCATTATCGAGACATACCTTGGCTCGTTTATCCCCGTCTGCACGGAAAAAAGCGCGGGTAGTTTAACTTCAACCTGCTCTTCCAAGCCTCCTTCAAGTTCACGGTTGACTTTAGCCACACCTGGGCCCAGCTCGATTTTCTTTACCATCGTCGCGTGGGGGATATTGAGCAGCTCTGCGAGTATTGGCCCAACTACTGCGCTTCCGTCATCACCCGCCTGCATTCCAGTCAGGATCAAGTCGTAATGCAGGCTCTTTATTGCACTGTGCAGTATCTTTGCGACCGCATAGCCATCGGAGCCGTTGAACTTTTGGTCGGTCATCCTGATCGCCTTGTCCGCTCCCCGAGCCATGCATTTTCGAAGCGTACTGTCTGAGTCGTCGCCGCCTAATGTTATCGCCGTGACTGTTCCCCCTTGCTTCTCTTTTATCCGTACAGCTTCTTCCAGTGCGTAGTCGTCCCACTCGTTGATGTCGAAGACCAAGCCCGTCCTGTCTATGCTCTTTCCCGTAGCGTCGATCTTCAGTTCCGCCTCCGCCGTCTCTGGAACATGTTTGGCGCATACAATTATGTCCAAGTCAACTTGACTCTCCTACATGGTGAGTCTGTTTCACACTCGTTTTCATATAACTTTTGCCTGACAGAATGCTCTTTCGATATCTAGCAATCATGGATCGTGCTAGCTCCGCCTTTGACATTTGCTGGCTTCAATGGCTTCAGCAGGTGTTAGCGCGCGCGGTTTTTAAGCAAGCTATGTAGTAGTCTTGGTCTGTGAAGCAGACAGGGATTGTAGTATTCATTTTGTCTATGGTTATGGTTCTGGTAGTTGGTATTGATCCGTCCGTTTTTGTGTTTCACAGCCCGCGCGTTATTGCAGACCAGAATGTGGACTGGTGGCCCATGCGCCAGCATGATTTGGCCCACACTGGATATTCAACTTCAACAGCACCCCTTACAAACCGAACCCGATGGACCTACAGTGTCGGCTTTGGGGGAGCAGTCAGTTCCTCAGCCGCCGTCGAGGATGGCAAAGTGTACGTCGGATCATATGACGACCGAGTTTATGCTTTGAATGCTACGACGGGCTCACAAGTGTGGAACTACACGACAGGTAGCTGGGTGGTCTCTTCGCCTGCCGTTGCCGACGGTATGGTTTTCGTCGGATCGTGGGATAACAATCTTTACGCTTTGAACGCTTCTACAGGGGCCCTGGTGTGGAATTACACGACAGGCAGCCACGTGTATTCTTCTCCTGCTGTTGCTGGTGGTAGGGTTTACGTGGGGTCAGATGATCACAATGTTTACTGTTTGGATGCTTCGACTGGGGCTTTGGTGTGGAACTACACCACAGGTAACTGGGTATCTTCTTCTCCTGCAGTTGTCAACGACACAGTCTACCTGGGCTCAGTAGACCACAACGTCTATGCTTTGGACACTGCGAACGGCGCATTAAGATGGAACTACACAACCTCCTCTAGCGTGTATTCTTCTCCCACCGTCGTTGGCGGCCTAGTCTACGTAGGCTCAGATGACCAAAATGTCTACGCCTTGAACGCAACGAACGGCGCACGCATCTGGAACTACACAACCGGCAACGCAGTGGTTTCTTCTCCTGCTGTGGCTGGCGGGATGGTCTACGTGGGATCGTATGACGGCAAGGTTTACGCCCTGAACGTTACAACGGGAGCACATATATGGAATTACGCAACCAACGGTTTTGTCCTCTCTTCTCCTGCTGTGGCTGGCGACATGGTCTACGAGGGCTCAGATGACGGCAACGCTTATGCCTTGAACGCTACAACAGGCGCGTTTGTATGGAAATACACAACTGGTCACTGGGTGTTTTCTTCTCCTGCTGTTGCCGAAGGCTCGGTCTACGTGGGCTCAGGTGACGGCAAGGTTTATGCTTTTGGTCCAGTGCACGATGTGGCAGTGACGGATGTTGCATGCTCCAAAACTGTCGTCGGTCAAGGCTACGGCCTAGACATAACCGTTTATGCAGCAGACTTGGGCAGCTACCCTGAAGCCTTCAACGTTACGGTTTATGCCAACACAAGTGCTGTTGCGTCACAAATCGTCACCTTGTCAAGCGGTAACTCCGCTGATGTCACCTTAACTTGGAAGGCCGCGGGATTGGTTTATGGCAACTACACGATAAGCGCCTGTGCTCTGCCAGTTTTAAGCGAAGCAAACGTCACCAATAATAATTTCACGTATGGCCCTGTTAGCGTGACCATCCCAGGCGATGTTGACGGCAACGGCATAGTCGACAAAAATGACGCGACACTCTTAGCGAACGCCTTCAACTCAAACCCTGCTTGTTCAAACTGGAACCCAAACGCCGACGTCAACAACGATTCGGTCGTTGACATCTACGATGCTATTCTGACCGCAAACCACTTCAACCAACACTACCCATAACTCATATGATTGCTCTTCTCTTCAAACCTCTTTCTCCTCTGAAAGCAAGAGGGCAGTTGCTTCTTGGGAGATTCAAACACGCTTCTACCGTAGGAGAAGGACGATTATCACCATGAATGTCATTCCGGTGTTGGCTTCGACAGACAATGTCCCGTTGGATTAGTATCTCGTGACACTGACAGACGTATATTCAGGGGCGAATGTATCTGCTTCCGAGAACCTTGGCATTTAGAGAATTATGGCAACTTCCACAGTTGGCTCTTTTTGGGAGGAGTTCAAATCTGAAGACTTGGTGTTCATCGATCAATTCATAGACAGAACAACCAAGCGGGAACAGTCGTTTTGCACACAAGGACAGGTCTGCTACGCATCGCTCGCTGAACCAGTGTGCCCAAGAACTCAACGGAGCCCAAGCGACACGCGCGTCACGGAGACTAGGACCAGATCCTTGCGATTCCTGGGCTAGGCTTCGCTTTCTTTCTCCACCGTGTTGTCTACAACTTTGATCCATTTGGTCGCCAGAATCTGGGCAAAATCCTTGCTCTTAGGGTCGAGATCTGTTCCGACAAGGTGCCAATGATCGTTTATCGTTGCAAACGTCGTGTCCATTATCACAAACTTGGGAGTATAGCTGAAGACTTTCTTCCCTATGTCAGAAAGCAGGTCCAGAGCACGTTCAAAAGCCTTGTAGGGTATGGTGTGTTCATGCTGCTTGTACACTATCATTATTCTTTCCTTGTGTCCCTTCAAATTCTTGGTTCTCAAAACTAAGAATGACTTGTCCTCGTAGTAGATTTTCTCCTTTTTCAGATCAAGTCTGCACAGAGGGCATTGCACAGTCTTCAACTCGCACACCTCAGTGAACACTATTCTGGTGCTCACAGTATAAAAGAACTTTTCAACTCTTCCGCTTTGCAATCAGCTAACGTAGTTACCTGTCGAAGAGGCAGTGCAGCAACTCAAGCAGAACGAAAAGTACTCCAACGTAGTAGAACAGAAATCCGAAGAAAGTGTAGTGTTCCCAGATGACGAAACCGGCTAGTCCTGCGGCAAAACATCCAATACTCAAGAATGTCAGAAACAAGATGTCGATGTTTTCCATGACTCTGTGTTTTGGCACTTTTTCTATGAACAACAGAAACCTCAAAGTGTCATTTTCCAACACGCGCTTCTTTGCACTTTTGAAGAAAGAAAGGGGCTTGCGACCTTCCATACGCACACGCTCGCTAAGCCCAAGCTGGCACTTCGCCCCAAATAGTCTTCAAAAAGAAACAGACTGCAAAAAACACTAAGGGCAAGGTTCTCACGGCTAACAGTTTCCACCTCATGCTAGGTCCCTCCTATTCTTGACGGTGAAAGGCGCCCGCCTTTTTTCGCCGCAAACCACAGATATGCACAGGAAATTGACTTAACGATAAGTGCGTAGACGATGTGACAGACAGTTAATGTACATTCAGACAGAAAAAGAGTCAACAAACCATGTCGTCATGTTGGGCCCTCATCAACCTGAACCTTCAATTCAGATTCAGTATTCATAAGCATAAAGTATGTCCTTCATCAGAACTTGTCACCGTTTCAAAAACGGCAAAGTGAAAACTTGGCATTATCGATGATGAAACCCCGCGACCTGATCCGAGTGCATGACGAAAAGGCAGACCCTTGGAGGATCGTGTGTAGAGAGAAGGGCTCTAACAAGCAGTTGGAAATCATAGAGAACGCCTTGGCAAGATACGGGCTGTCGCAGAACGAAATAAGAGCGTACGTTTACCTCGCAAGAACTGGCGAAAGGAAAGCTGCAGAAATTGCTGAAGCTATATCACTTCACCGAACCGAAACCTACAGAACGCTTCGGGACTTGGAAAAAAGAGGCATCGCGCTCTCAACTTTTGAACGACCGTTGCGGTTCACAGCGGTGCCTCTGGATAAAGCAATCGAACGACTGATGGAAACTGAAAAAACGAAGCTCAAGCTTCTTGAGAAAGAAAAGGCCGACTTAATCCAGCTTTGGTCGTCGATGCCAAAGCCAAGAAACGAGAATAGCAAAAAGGAAGTGTTCCAAATACTCGAAGGCGAATCGCAAATAATTCTGAAAGCCAACGATCTTCTTGGGAAAACTCGGACGGAACTGCAGATTTTTGCTCCTGAAGAGCACCTAGCTCAACTGTACCGCAGCGATTTCATGGATAATCTCGAGCAGCACTCTTACGATGTGAGCATCGATCTGCTGACTGAAGACTCGTTGAAGAGCAGATTCTTCTGCGAGCGAATCGGTTGGTCAAACCATACATGCTGCGTTGGCGATGTAAGGAAACTGCCTTGTTTCATGATCTCAGACAGAGAAGAACTTCTCATCGTTTACAACAAAAAATCCGAAGACAAGAGCAGAGCGAGGAAGAAGAAAAGCAGAACTGCGGCTCTCTGGACCAATTGCACCGCTCTTGTTGTAAGTATGCTGACGCTGTTCTACAGAATGGCCGAAGCTAGAGAAACTGCGCAGGTCTGCACCGCGCAAGCAGCAGAAATCGGCTTGCAAATGGAAGACCGGGATAGTTAGGCGGACAACTTCTCTTTTATGGCGTTGCGCTTCTCCTCTGTCAGCGGACCGAACTTCTTAATCCTGTCAGTGAACATGCTGAACAGTTCGGCAGCTTTCTTGTAGACTGGCAACGGCACGTAGCTGTAGCGTACTCGCATGTTTTCGACTCCGTATTTTGCCAGTTCTTTTCCGAGGTCTATTATTCTTTTCTTTGTGAACTTCTCGTCGATCTCTTGCGTTCCTTCAACGATCAGAATACCGTCAGCACCGTACGCGAAGGCATAAAGCAGGTGTTTCAAGCCTAGTATGGCAGTTGTTGGAACTGGAATGATCCTGACGTTTTCCGGATAGTTTGTGCGGTCCAGTCCAAGGAAGTCCATGCCGGTGTAGCCAACATTCTTGTCGACAAAAGCGACCACTCTGACTTCGCCGGGCTGCTTTTCTTCCAGCACTCCTCTGAGACTGGCAATTATCTGCTTTGCAGTCGCGTTCTTGAAGTCTATGGCTTCTTGTGGGCAAACAGGTATGCATGCACCGCAGCCTGTGCACTGGAACGCGTCGACCTTGGCCTTGCCGTTCTGCATGCTGATCGCGTTCACTGGACAAATGGGCATGCAGCCGCCGCAGCCATTGCACAGGTCAGAGATCACAAAGGCTTTCTCAGGAGAAGTCGTGACATAATCACTCTTCAAGAACAGAGCCGCTTTGGCAGACGCGCCTAAACCGTCTGAGACCGTGTCACGAACGTCTTTCGGGCTTAAGGCGCAGCCGCAAGCAAAAATTCCGGTTACAAGCGAATCCACTGGGTCAAGCTTGGGATGCTTCTCCGTGATGAAACCGTCCTCACCGAGTGGGACCTTCATTTTTTCGGCCAGTTCCTTCAGTCCTGCTGGCGGAACCATCGGCGTTGCCAGCGCGATCATGTCAAACTGCTCTTCGGTCGTCTCGCCGGTTATCGTGTCTTCCGCCACTGCAACGAGCTTGCCGTTGCTGCTATCCTTGTAGACTTCTGCCACCTTGCCTCGTATGAAACTGACCCCTGCCTCTTCGTCACGCCAGTAGAGGTCTTCGTAACCCTTGCCCGTGGCTCTGATGTCTGTGTAGTAAATGGTAACATCGATTCCGAGCATTTTCTTCAGCACGAAAGCCTGTTTTAGCGCGTACATGCAGCAGATGCGACTGCAGTATGGGATGTAATTCTTGTCTCTGGAGCCCGCGCAGAGCACTATGCCGATTTTCTTGACGTCGCTGCCGTCTGCCCTCTTGATGTAGCCGCCCGTGGGGCCTGTGGCTGACACGAGTCTTTCCAGATCCATCATGGTGATGACGTCTTTGTAGTTGCCGTAACCGTAAGTCTCAAGCTTCTTGGCATCATAGAGCTGGTAGCCAGTTGCCATGATGATGCCTCCCACGTGCAAGTCGACCGTGAAACCTTTGTCTGTCAGGCTTACCGCCTTGGCTGGGCAAAGCTGCTCACACTTTCCACACTTTGTGCATGTTTCAAAGTCAATCGTATAGGCTGAGGGCACAGCCTGTGGGAACTCGATGTAAGCTGCTTTCCTCTGCGAGAGGCCTTCGTTGAACTCGTCTGGACAGGAAACAGGGCAAACCTTGGCGCAGACACCGCAGCTTCTGCATTTCTGCACGTCCACGCCTCGAGGTTTCATGAAAACCTTCACGTCATAGTTTCCTGGGCGGCCGCTGACTTCCTGCACTTCGGAGTATGTGTACAGGGCAACGTTGGGGTTTCTGCCCACTTCGGCCATCCTCGGCGTCAAGATGCACTGCGCGCAGTCCAATGTTGGGAAGACCTTCGTCAGTTTTGCCATGTTGCCGCCGATGCTTGGCTTTCGTTCGACTAGATGAACCTTGTAGCCCAGATAGCCGAGCTCAAGAGCGGCTGTGATGCCTGCTATGCCGCCGCCAACGATGAGAATCTCCCTAGAACCCTTCTCGCTGATAGTCTGCATCGCTTCAAGCTGCTGGCTTCGCTCGTAGCCGCCTCTAATTAGGCTTATGGCTTTTCTCGTGGCCTCGGCTGAACGGTGAGGGCCGTGAACCCAGGAGTCTTGTTCCCTGATGTTCACAAACTCGAGCATGAAGGGGTTCAACCCAGCCCTCTCCAAGACAGCTTGAAAAGTTGCAAGGTGCATCCTCGGCGTGCAACTGGCAACCACAACTCTGTCCAAGTTCTCCTTCTTCACAGAGTCAAGTATCAGTTCCTGAGCTGGCTTGGAGCAAAGATACTTGTGATACTTGGCCACTGCAACGTCAGGCCAACTCTTGACAGTGTCAACGACAGATTTTACGTCCACAACGTCGCCTATGTTGCCGCCGCATTCACACACGAAAATGCCGATTCTAGGCGATTTCTTCTCCATCGGCGGAAATCTACCTCGTTTATGAATGATTTTAGATGATTCACGGGAAAACGCTTTAATAACCTTATGCTCCCTTTTCAACAAAAAGCGATGGACGACATGAACGCTCAAGAGCTCACTCAGAAACATAAACTTCTTGAATGCATCCAGTGTGGAACGTGCACAGGAAGCTGTCCTGTTGCGAAGAAGGCCAACTTGAACGTCAGAAAGTACATGCGCGAAGTCGCCACGCTGGGCAAGTTGACCCAGCACCCACAGAATGAATTGTGGAGCTGCACAACATGCAGCGCGTGCGGTGTTCGCTGCCCCAAGGAACTCAACCCATATGAGTTCTTGATCGACATCCGCGGGATGGCAGTTGAGGAAGGGCAAATTGCTCCTACGATTCGAGACGCCTTGGAGAGCATATTCAAGAACGGCAACCCATGGGGAAGAATGCGCAACAAACGCTCTGAATGGATGCAAGGACTAAACATCAAACCCATCTCACAGGGTGCAGAAGTCCTTTTCTTTGTCGGCTGCACATCAGCCTACGATCCACGCGTCCAAAACGTGCCAAAAAGCCTCGCAAGATGCTTTGAAAAGGCTGGACTGAACTTTGGAATCCTCGGCGACGAGGAGAACTGCTGCGGAAGCGAGGTTTACGGCATGGGTGAGAAGGGCCTCTTCGAATTCCTAGTTGAAGAGAACATGAAAGCGTTCAACAAGTACAACGTGAAACAAGCTGTAACAAGCTGCCCACACGGGTATCACGCTTTTAAGAACAGATACAAGCAAACAAGCTTCGAACCTCTTCACCACACTCAACTTCTCGCCAAGCTGATTGACGAAAAGAAGTTGACTTTCTCTAAAGAGGTCAACAAGAAGGTCATATACCATGACCCGTGCTTCTTGGGCAAGCAAAACGGCATTTATGACGAGCCGAGAAAAGTCATCGAGAGCGTTCCAGGCGTCAAACTGCTGGAGTTTGACCGTTCCAGAGCCAGAAGCGTCTGCTGCGAGGGCGGAGGTGGGAGAATGTGGGTTGATATCCCAGGCCAACGGTTAGCGGAAACACGGGTGAAAGACGCCGTCGAAGCTGGAGCAGACGTCCTAGCCGTAGCCTGTCCTTACTGCCTACTGACCTTTGAAGACGCCGTAAAGACTACAGGCGTCGAAGGCAAAATTCAGATCATGGACATAGCAGAACTTCTCACACTTGCCCTGTAGCGAGGCGTTTCCATCGCTAACGCACAAAAACTCGCTTCCCATGACGATTACTGTGCTCAATCAATTATATCGAGACTGAAACCGGTGCGACCCGTCTGCTCCAAGCGAGCAAATCAGGGTTCACGCGTAATCATCGTCGCCGTCGACCTGACATTCTGGAGTTTTCTGATGCGCGTTACGCTCTGGTTCAGCTCGTCCATAGTTCTTGCGTTGACTTTTGCAACTATATCATAGTCACCCAGAACAACGAAGGCTTCATCAAAACCCTGAACGCTCTTCAGAGCTTTTAACACGTCATTTTCACAGCCCAAGTTCACGTTTATCAACACAAAAGCATTAAGCTTCATCCCGACCATCTACCGCCTTGTGTACCTCTGCGAGCCACTATTTAGCATTTTGTCTTTCTCAATTTGCATGATTCTACCACTCTGACTGTTAGAAACATTGCCCCCAACTGGCAAAAGGACCTCAGTAGCGCCCGTAAGGACCGCATCAACGGTGCTACGTGCAGAAAAAACCGAGGGGGGTAGGCGTGTTAGACGAGGCAAAACACGAAACAGGGAACGTTAAGGGTATGTTCAAGATATCTCGCTCCTCAGATGAACATTGCAACGGTGGCGCGCGCTGAGAATAGGAATCAAGCTGCTGCTCAGAGAGCAGACGAAAGGGCAACCAGGTGACCGTGAATAGACGTTAATCATCAAGCGAAACGGGCACACGCTGAGGATGCGAATGCTTCATAAACATGCAACAAGCAGATCAGCCTGTCTTAGAGGGGCTTCGGCATGGAAAGCTATGATTTGATTATAATCGGTGCAGGTGCTGCTGGTTTGTCAGGTGGGATCTACGGGGCGAGAAGCGGACTTAAAACTCTCATTCTGGAGGAGAAAATCGCGGGCGGCACGACTGCAGACGCTCCGTGGGTGGAGAACTACCCTGGGTTTCAAAGCATAAGCGGAACCGAACTTGCACAGAAAATGGCAGCTCATGCCAAGACTTCAGGCGTGAAGATCAACGAGTTTGAAAGAGTTGTGAAACTGAGCCTTAGAGGTGACAAGAAGACCGTTGAAACCGAAAAAGCGAGCTATGAAGCCAAGGCAGTAATAGTCGCTTCTGGAAGCTACTATCGCCAGCTCGGCATTCCGGGTGAAAAAGAGTTTCGAGGAAGAGGCGTCAGCTACTGTGGACTGTGTGACGGACCGTTCTTCAAGGGAAAAACAGTCTTAGTCGTAGGAGGCGGCAACTCGGCCCTGATAACGGCTCTTTATCTCGCTCATCTCGGCTGCGAAGTCAAGGTTGCACATCGCAGGGATGTCTTCCGCGCTGAGGACGCCCTGGTTCAGGGACTGAAAAACGTGAAGAACATTGAAGTCTTCATGAACACTGAGGTCAAGGAGATCATCGGCGAAAAAATGGTCAAGAAAGTCAGCCTGCTTAACAAGCAGAGCGGCGAAACCGAGGAGTTGCCCGTTGACGGTGTCTTCGTCCAGGTCGGGGAAGCCCCCAACAGTCAACAGGCCGGAGAGGCAGGCGTGGCGGTTGACAAGGACAGCTACGTAATAATCGATGGGTTGCAGCACACGAACATTGAAGGAGTTTACGCGGCAGGTGACGTTACAAACCATCCTGTTAAACAAGTTGGAACAGCGGTGGGACAGGGCATAACCGCCGCGCTTGAAGCTTATTCTTTCATCCGCAGACCATACTACAAAAGGTAAAGAATGCTCCAAAACTAATATATCGCCCCGAACTCCTTTCCAAACTTTCTAGGGTCTTTCATTCCCAGCTACACTGCAAAGAACCGCTGGCAAGCGCTGGAGAAACAGTGAAATGAGTGAAAAATGCGTGTCTGCCGTAACGATCAACCAAGACTACTGTAGCAAGTGTTCCATTTGCCATTCCGTCTGTCCTTACGAAGCCATAAAGCGGGACTTGGAAACAGGCAAGGTGGAGATAGACCTACAAAAGTGTCAGGTCTGTGGCATATGTTACAGCGCCTGTCCTGTTATGGCGATACAGATAGTCTACTATGACTATGACAGCCTCGTCAAATACGTGAAGGCCATGAGGGAAAAATGCAGGAGCGACACGCTTGTCCTGATGTGCAGGGGAAACTCGCCGTCAACGTGCGAGGTTGAAGAAATCCTCCAAGAGCAATGCTTGAAAACGAAAAAGTACGTCCCGTTGCGCCTGCCTTGTGCTGGACGAATCCCCGCCGAGTTTGTGTTTAAAGTCTTGAAGAGTGGCATAAAGAAAGTTGTGTCCATTCAGTGCGAGGACAGTTTCTGCCGTTTCAAAGAGGGCACCAAAATAAGCACCAGAAAGCTGCTCCTCGGCAGGGGGGTTCTTGAACAGCTCGGCTTGCCCAGAGACGCCTTCAAAGTGATAAAGCACTCTAGGAAAGCGGTTTACGACACGACAAAATGCGTGGGCTGCGACAAGTGCGTGTTCATCTGCCCCTACAAAGCAATAGAGGCAGAACCGTTCGCAACACCGAGAATACTTAGCGAAAAGTGCATGGGCTGTGGAGCATGCGCTCTAGTCTGTCCGCACGAGGCTATTGAAATCAAGGGTTTCGAGTTTGAAAACGTTCTGAAACGCTACACAGAATCTGCTAAGAAGCTGAAAGAAGCAGGCATATCGCCGTTGGTTCTAGTCTTCGCGTGCCAATGGTCAGAGTTCCAAGCCTTGGATGGTCTTGAAGACCATTTATTCAAGAGAAAAGCGGTAACGATGGAGATTCCCTGCTTCAAAGCACTCGACCCAATTCACGTTATCAACGCGTTGCAAAACGGTTTTGACGGAGTGATCGCCGCCGTGTGCCCACCAGAAGACTGCAAGCTTCAGGAAGGAAAGGACACCGCCGAAAGAAACGTCACTGTACTAAATAACGCTTTAAAGAAAATGGGCCTGCTCGAACGCTTCGAACTTTTCACAACTTCTCCGCGATGCGTCGGCGAATTCAACGAGAAACTGAACGAGTTCTACGAGAAGATAGCTTTGATGCCGCCTCTGAAGTTAGAAGCAGTAGAGGCAAAAGCCCATGTATGAAATCATATCAGAGAAAGAGCTTGCCCCGAAAATCAAGCTCTTTGAGGTTCACGCTCCAGAAATTGCTGAAAAGACGCGCCCTGGACAATTCATAATGCTCATGATACACGAAAAGGGCGAACGCATACCACTAAACATAGCTGGCTACGACACGAAGAAGGGAACAGTGAGCATCGCTTTCAACGAAGTCGGTAAAACGACAAAACAGCTGGGATGCCTGAAAATAGGCGACTGCATACAGAGCATAACGGGACCGCTCGGAAACCCTTCAGAAATAAGAAAGTTCGGTAACGTCCTGTGCGTTGCGGGAGGCGTGATGGTCGCACCGATGCTGTTGCTGGTTCAAGCGCTTCGCGAAAAGGGTAACAGGGTGACCACGGTGGTCGGTGCGAGAATCAAGGACCTACTCTTCTATGAGGAAGAGATGAAGAGCCTCAGCGTCAAGTCTTACGTGGCGACCGATGATGGTTCAAAGGGCTTCAAGGGCTTCGATTTTCTCAAGCGTGTTCTTGAAAAGGAGAAGTTTGACCGTTGCGTGGCTTGGGGACCCGTTGTGATGATGAAAAACGTGTCGGAAATAACAAAACCTCACAGCCTGCCTACGATTGTCACCTTGTCGCCGATAATGATCGACGGGATGGGCATGTGCGGCGTGTGCCGCGTCACAGTGAACGGAAAAATGAAATTCGGGTGCTTTGACGGGCCAGAATTCGACGGTCACATGGTAGATTTTGACCAGCTGATAAACAGGCAGAGGATGTTCCTGCCAGAAGAGAGGCTGAGCTCACTCGTGTGGGAAATGCAAGGAAGCTGCGCACGTGGCCGAAAGTAAACCGAAGCCAAGAGTCAAGAAAGAAGCCGAGCCGATGCCCAAGCAGAAGCCAGCAGTCCGTAGGAAAAACTTCAACGAGGTTGCATTGGGCTACACCGAGGAGCAGGCCAAAGCAGAAGCAAACCGGTGTTTGCAATGCGCAAAACCGCAGTGCGTGGCAGGCTGCCCGGTGGAAATAGACATCCCAGACTTCATCAGGCTACTCAGAGAAGGAAAATGCGAAGAGGCTGCAAAGAAGCTCAAGGAAAAAAACAGTCTGCCAGCGATCTGCGGGCGCGTGTGCCCACAAGAAGACCAGTGTCAGAAATTATGTGTCCTCGGGAAAGTTGGCGAACCCGTAAGTATCGGCAGGCTAGAACGTTGGTTGGCCGATTGGGAGAGAGAAACAGGCAACGTCAAGGTTCCAGAGAAAACAGGGTCCACAGGCAAGAAGGTCGCCGTAGTCGGTGCTGGCCCGGCTGGACTTACCGCTGCAGCTGACTTGGCAAAGCTTGGGCACGAGGTCGTTGTTTTTGAGGCGCTCCACTTGCCAGGAGGCGTGCTTGTCTACGGCATTCCCGAGTTCCGATTGCCGAAGAGAATAGTTCAGGCAGAAGCTGATTACGTTCAGAAATTAGGTGTCGAGCTTCGCCTAGGGTACTTGGTCGGCAGGGTCTACACGATTCCAGAGCTGCTCAAGAAGAAGGGTTTTGAAGCGGTCTTCATAGGTACGGGCGCCGGTTTGCCTGCTTTTCTAGGCGTGCCCGGAGAAGACCTGGGCGGAATCTACTCTGCCAACGAGTTTTTGATCCGAGTGAACCTGATGAAAGCTTACGCGTTTCCAGAGTATGACACGCCTATAAGGATCGGAAAACACGTCGTTGTCATCGGCGGAGGCAACGTGGCCATGGACTCTGCCCGGTCTGCACTGCGTCTAGGCGCTGAAGAAGTCTGCATTGTCTATCGACGCTCAAGGGAAGAGATGCCTGCTCGGCACGAGGAGATCGAGAACGCTGAGGAAGAGGGCATAGTGTGCAAGTTCTTAGCCAACCCAACTAGGTTCTACGGCGACGAGAAAGGCTGGGTCAAATCCATGGAGTGCATCTGCATGGAACTCGGCCCCCCAGACGAGTCTGGCAGAAGAAGACCCGTTCCAATAAAGGGTTCAGAGTTCATCATCGAAACTGACACGGTGATAGTTGCCGTTGGAAGAAATCCCAACCCCATCGTGCAGAGCACGACCGAAGGGTTGGCGGTCACCAAATGGGGAACGATAGTCACAGATGAGAATGGCAAGACCAGCCTTGAAGGCGTCTACGCTGGCGGCGACATAGTCACGGGCGAGGCAACCGTGATAAGCGCCATGGGCGCTGGTAAGAAGGCGGCAAAAGCCATAGACGAATATCTTAAAAAATGAACAGACTGTTCCCTAGCTAGCCCCCGCAGTTTTAGCCCCTCCGGTCGTTGGTGTTGCAATCCTTTGGCACTAAAAGGTCATCTGACAAGCTTCAAATGGACTTATATTTCACGGATTTCGCATTGAAGCTTCTTGATTATTTCCTCAGCTTTCAACGGCTCAACTTTCAACGTGTAAAGCCTGCTCGGCGTGCGCAGCTTCAGCTTCACAACATCCTTCAGTCTCTTCACGGCACAATAGTGTGCACGCTCGCTTATGGCGACGAATCGTTCGGCATCAACGATTTCAGCAGGCACAGCTTTTCACACCCGTTTAACGCAGTGTTGGTTCATACACGAGTTCTTATCTGTTTTGGTGACCGCGTGCATTTAGAGGTTCGTCTATTTCCTTGAGCAAAGCTTCAACAGTTTTCTTTTCCTCTCCATTTAGGGGTAACGCTGGTCTGCGAGGGTAGCCGCCTGGCATTCCTCTCAGTCTCATCGCTTCTTTGATAGCTGAGAGTTGGTTAAACCTTCTAACAAGTATCTCGTTTGCAAAGGTTATGCGGTTTTGCAGTCTGCTTGCTTCTTCGTATTGGCCCTTCTTGAAAGCTTTGTACAATCGACTGCACAGCGTTGGGAACACGTTTGCAACTGCTATCACTGCGCCTCTGCCTCCGGCTAGAAGTGTTGGAAGCGCGATGTCGGCTGTGCCGGCTAGGACGGAAAGCCTGTTACCCACCAATCTCATGATCTCGCTTATCGTGCCAAGGCTTCCGCTGCTGTCCTTCACTCCGATTACGCTTTGGTTTTCAGACGCGAGTTTATGAATGGAAGCTGGTTCGAGAGAAAAGCCTGTGAACTTTGGAACGTTGTAGACAACTATCGGAAGGTCGACAGCCTCAGAGACTGTCCTGTAGTGTTCATGAATTTCTCTGTTTGTGAGTCTGAAATAGAAGGGTGTCACTATCAGCGCGGCATCCACGCCCAGGTCAGCCGCATCCTTGGTAAACGCAATGGTTTCTTGCGTGCTCATGCTACCCGTGCCCGCGACTACCGGAACCTTTCCATTGGCCTCATCCAGAACGGTTTCAATGACCTTTGCTCTCTCTTGGCGCGTAAGGTAAGGGGCTTCGCCGTTGCTTCCACACGGAACTAATCCTGAAACGCCACCTTGCAGCCAAAACCTCACACACGTCCTTAATGCCTTGACGTCGAATTGACCTCCACGCGTGAAAGGTGTCACGTGAGGCACAAATATCCCGTCCAAAACCAGTTTAGCTATAGTCTTGCCTCCAAGGTGCTCACATGCAAACGTCGCTATATAAGCCTGCGACCTTCAGATTTTCTTTTCAGCAGAGGAGAAAGCTCTCCTGCAAAGCAAATCGAACTTGAACCAGCAAGCGTGTGCAAGGAGGTGGCGGCCCATTCGCCTATGCTCAGACCGCACGCGATGCTTCATGTCCACGTTACAGTTGCGCGGCTTGCCTTCTTGCCGTATGAAATGAAAAGCTTGCGAATGCATCATGCCAATTCAAAGTGAGCACTGATCGATGATTTAGTCTTCCTGCTGGATCTCACCCTTGGAAAGACTTAGAATGATTATTCCTAGGAGGGTCACTAGACCTGAGAGACCCGTGAGGTACAATAGAAACTCTGGCAAAAGGCCTCCGAGCAATGACCACACAAGAAGCAAGAGACCAATTGCGAAGCCGGTTCCCGCCAAGACCGTTATCAGAATCACGAACAACGTTCCCGTGAAGCCAAGCTGGATCGGAGTTCTTCCAATCGCACGAGAAACTATCCAATAGCTGCCCACAGCCTTTGCAACGTATCCGTCGATGAAACAGTAGATTATGAAAAGAACTATCGTCGTAGGCAAGCTTGCCGCGTACAATCTTATGATGAATGATGGGATAGACACTACGAGGAATGCAATGGCTAGCGCAAACCCGTGAACCAGCAAGCTTTCCCAATCATCATTCACTTGAATGCTCCATATGCTGTCCATCAAAAACTTGTTGACTGCACCCAAAACAAGGAATAAGATGAGAAAGCCGATTATCAAGCCTATGAGAGCAGCGAAGACGACTAGGCCCAGAAGAATGACACCTAATACGATACCAATAATCAGTCCAAATATGCTGAACAGAAGCCCATGCACAAAATATCTTGGCAGTAGATATCTCAAAAGGGACCCTTTCGAGTTTTCTTCAACCATTTTCAAGCACCTAGCACGCGCCTATTACTTCTTGATGGCACAAACCAAAAAACACTAAAGCAATATAAAGCAAGAGTCAACCCTCAAACTATTCTTGATCACCTATTGCCGCCCTCAACCGTGCGATTGAAGCACAGTTCATTCAACCTGAAAGCTAATATTTGAACTTAACGCGAATTCTGTCATTAGAACAGGCTGTTCGCATGCATACAAATGCGCGCTAGAAGCTTCTTCCGATAGAAAAGGTTCTTTGGTGGGCCGGACCGGACTCGAACCGGCGACCTTCTGCACGTCAAGCAGATGTCCTAACCGAGCTAGACTACCGGCCCCGGATTTTTCTCTCAGAAGACAACGCTTAGTAATAGATATAGAGCTTTCGGATTACTTTTGCACGCTGGTCTCCTTGTTTTTCGCCATGGCAGACATATACTTGGAGATGTAGGAGAACGTGAAGGGGCGATACTGAACCTTATCTGTCAAGTCTATCAGGAAGCTTTGAAGACTGTAGACGTCGGCGTGTGGAAACTGTTTTATCCCTTCAAGCATTTCCAAAAATGATGAATAGTCTTCGTGAATTGAGACTACGGCAACGTCGTACCCCAAGCCCATTCCTCTCAGCGCGAGGACGCTCTTCATTCCCCTTTTTTCGGCTATTTCTTTGCCCAGCTCCATCAGCTTTTCAAGCTCTTCAGCGGACACGTCCTTCGGACGCTTGATGAAGGTCATGGCCATTATCTTGAAGCCGAGTTTCTCGAAATTGGGTATTATAGTGTACTCTCTGACGTAGCCTTCTTTCTCCAACCTTCTGAGCGTTCTGGTGACTGTGGGCTGCGAGGTGCCGATTGCCTTTGCAAGTTCTCTGTCACTTCTTCTACTGTTCTTCAGCAGCTCGGCAAAAAGCTTCAGTTCAACATCCTTCAGAACAATCCCTCCCTGCTTGGTTCGCTCAATCAAGAATTTCTTCACCATGCTTTTAACTTCTTTGCATAACCGCTTCAACCGCCTATTCCAAACGACTGCTCAGACAGCCGCCGACTCCATCTTATGGCCAAAAATTCGGCTCTTCGCCATCGTGACCAAGAATATGAAGGCAGTAATCGTCACGGCATAGAGAAGAATACCCAACAACCAGCTTGTCGGCCCAGCTGCCCTGCTGGTCTGAAGGAAGAGGCCGATGAACAGAGCGAAGTACCACAAGGCTGAAGACCACGCGATCGGCAGGACCACCGCCAACGCAAAGAGAAACACTGAAAGAACCAAGTAGTAGAAGCTGAGGCGCGGCAGAAGCTTCTTTGTCAGCTGGAGGAGTCTCACGTCACCAACACCAAGGCTGCTTCGGCCCTGTATTGCCCTGATAAGAATCTTAGACTCAGCGTAAACCTCAGGCAACTCTTCCACAACGATCAGGCCCAGTGCCATGATCAACACGAGAAGCGTCAGCAAAAGACCTGAATCGATGATCACCAAGAAGAGCGCAGCCGCGCCGAAGCCTAAGACCAGCGGCACGAAGGGCAGCAGACTCAGGAACCTGTGAAAAACCGTTATCTTTTCGTAGGGGTCGAACACAACAAAGCTCTTGTTGAACACGCTGGCCTCAGAATTCTTTGAAAGACTCTTCAGCTTGCTGAACCTCAGACGCAGAAAGACGGCCAGAGCCAAGGCTGTCGAACCCATGACAACCAGCGTTGTTGAAGCATAGACAAGGTAGCTGTCCAAGCCAGAAGGCCCCACCAATAGCGACGTTGAAGTTTTATTAATGCTTGATGCGCCAAAAACACCCGCGCGCGCCACGTAGAAGTATCAGATATGGTGAAAAGACTTTAAGAAACAACAAACGTAACTAGCTAGAAGTGCCGGGATGGCAGAGTGGTTAATGCGCTGGCCTTGAGAGCCAGTGGCCCTTTGGGGCCTCGCGGGTTCAAGTCCCTCTCCCGGCGCCAACAAACCCGAGCTAGCTGTTTACCACTTAAGCAACTTTTTCGATGATTGCTACGTAACCTGAGTTTTCAGAGTCTATGAATTGGCTTATTTTCCATCCTGTTCCGCTGATGAGCTGTTCCATTTCTTCCTTAGAAACGATTAACCATTCAATCCATGTTGTGACTGTTTTTTCGAACCTCACTCTTATCCTTGTCTGTCCGCTTAGTCTTCCCCTGCTTTTGTTTAGCCTGTGATATTCCAAGTGCAGCGAGTTGTCTGTCTTGTAGGGGTCTCTGGTTTCGGCTATGATAATAGCGTTCTCTGAGGTTATCCTTCGAAGCCTCTTGAGCAACCTTCTCGCTTTCTTAGGGTTGCCCATAAGGCCGAAGTTGCCGCCGAGCATGAGTATCGTACCAAAAGTGTTGGGTTTGAAGCTCAGGTTTTCAAGAGACATCACTCTGGCTTTCTTCAGCCCCTCAGTTTGCAGACCTTGACGGCGAGGGGAGAACTGTCGACTCCAACCACGCTGAAACCCTTTTGCTGCAGGTACAAGGCGTGTCTGCCAGCTCCACAGCCTATGTCTAAGACTCTGCCCTTGACGAAGCCCATCGCTTTCTGCTCGATGAGAGGCCAGTCCGCGTATTCTGAAAAGTAGACTTTGGGGCTTTGGTGGGCGGAGAAGTAGCCGTCGTCCCTCTCAATTATCTCGTAAATGTTTTGGCCCTTGTAGCAGGCCCAGAGTTCCTGGCCGAAAGCATCACGCTCACGCTCCACGGTTCTGAGTTTACGCATAAGCCAAGGATATGGAACTTTCTCACTTTATAATTTTCGAGTCGGGTTCGACCCGCTAGATCTCACAAAGCGTTTAGTCTATGAAGATGAAGCCTAGAAGCCTCACAAAACTTGGAGAGACGATTATGCATTTGGAGGAGATGAAGAAGGAAATAGGGAAGCTCGTCTTAGAGAAGGGTTCTACAATAGACCGGAGGACATTCCGAAGAAGCTGCTTTTCGCTTTCATCGAGCTTGGTCAGGCGAGTAGCGCGTGGAAGGAAGGTGAGAGTGAGGAGAAGGTGGCTGAAGAATTGATCGACGTGATATTTTGTGTTCTTGACGCTGATCGGTTGGCTTGGTCTTCAGTCAACGTGGACGAGACGTTCCTGAAGAAAATGGAAAAGAACAGGAGTAGACCGTATTAGTACGACCAAGGACACCGTCGCCTATAATGCATTACTGTAGCAAATGCACTTGGTAGCGCGGTCTATGGTCGATATTCTCTCGAAAACAGTGGGCTCGAGATTATTAGATCTGCTGTCGCTCGGTTGCAGGCAGTCGGGATGTTGTACAGTACGGCTATTCTGAGAAGGGCCTTGACGTCAACGTCGTGCGGGAGAGATTCCAACGGGTCCCAGAAGAAGATCAGGTAATCCAATTTCCTGTTAGCTATCAAAGCGCCGAGCTCCATGTCTCCTCCCTGAGAGCCGTCCTTGAGCAAAACGACGTTTAGGCCTGTTTTCTCCATGATTTTTTTCCCTGTTCCCCCTGTTGCGCAAAGGTTATGAAGTGCCAGTGTCCCCTTGTTGAATTCAACCCACTCCACCAGATCAACCTTCTTATTGTCATGAGCGACCAAGGCTATTGTTCTTTTCAAGCTACATCACACCGGTTCAAACCAAATCGAATACTTCTAACAGCCTTAAACCCTTTGCTGCAACAGTAGCCTTTTCTTAACCAGAGAAGGCAGGTCAGATATCATTATTGTTCCCAGAAAGAACGTGTTTTCACTCGTGCAATCAAGATTTTGCATGTTTAAACGTGTGGAGCTAGTGCTTCTTTTCAACCCGCTCAAGCTTGTAGCGCCAACGCGTGCCAGAAGAAATGGTTACTTGTAGGTTTTTCCGAAATTTCCAGCTAATATAATGATGTCGAAGATGTCGACGATGCCGTCTTGGTTGAGATCCGCATCGGAATTCCATAATGGATGCCCAGGATAACACCCGAATGCTGATGCTTCTTGTATTGCATCATACATATCAACGGTTCCATCGTGATTTAGGTCTCCAAGAACAGGGACGTAGGGCTGGATGAATGGGTATCTATCAGTGTTGTTTGCGTCTACGATGTATCGAGTGTCCCCTATTCCGTCACTTCCCGCCTCATTTTGATAAGGACCACTGGAGAAGTCAACACTAGCATAGTCGCTCCAGTAGTTTCCTCCAGAAGGATAGCCATCATCCCAAATGTTGACTGAGTTAAGACTGAGTGCTTGTTGCGTGTTCTTGAAGTTGTTATGGTATATCGTGTTGTTGTTGCTCTGGTCTTTTAGCCCGTACAGACCCCAATAACCTATGCTTATGCCGTAATAGTTGTTTGAGAGGGTGTTCTGAAGAATGGTGTTGTCGTTGGAAAACCACTCCAGGTATATTCCTGCTCCGATCAAAAAGGTATTGTTTGCAACCTTGTTTCTTCTTATTGTGTTGCGCGTGGCTCCACTGAGAGCTATTCCAGCTAAGCTACGAGTACCGCCTGAGACTTTGTTGCTGATAATTATGTTGTCGGTAGCATAATATGAGATAACGCCCACGATGTTTTCAAGTATCGTATTGCTGTCAATGCTGTTGTTCGGGGATGCAGTTATGTCTATACCGACACTGGCGGTTGTTACCGTGTTTCCAGCAATCGTATTACGTTCAGAATAGTATAGGCCGATGCCGTCCCACCCACTGTTTGCTACGTTGCTTCCACTCACGATGTTGCTGTTGGAGCCCCATAGGTAGATGCCGTTGTAATTGTCTGAAGCAATCACGTTCGTTATTGTGGACTCAGTCGTGTACGCGAACAACACCCCTTGCCCATTGTTTGAAAGGTTCAGATCGTTCACTGAGATGCCTGTGGAATTGACAACTGCCACATACCCCACATTTGCTGGAACCTGCTTATCACGCTGATTAATGAGATAGTAAACTTGCTTTCCATTCACAGCGTTTGAAGTATCCACATCATTAACATAATCTGAAAGGGAAGCACCGTAAACTCCAAAGTTGTATGAATTGCCCGTCATGTCGTTGTTTCTGAGAGTGTTGCTGCCAGAATTATGTAGATAGACTCCTTGATTGTTGTTTACTATGGCATTATTGCTAATGGTGTTGCGGGCGGAAGAGTCTAAGTACAGTCCCGTTCCCATCGTACCGTTTGACACGGCGTTGCCGCTAATCGTGTTGTTCTCAGCGGACAACCATAAACCAATGCCAATTTCATTCTTTGTAACCGCATTGTCGCCAACAGAGTTATCGTTGGAGCTGATGAGCTCAATGCCACGGTTACCTTCTGAAGTCACTGTGTTCCTGACCAAAGTGTTGTTGTTGGAACTGTACAGGTAGATGCCGTACGTGTTATTCAAGGCGTTCACATTTTCTATGAGGCATCCAGAAGCATACGCGAGGAGCACGCCTTGAACATTGTTTGTCACGTTTAAGCCTCTCACGGAAATGTTCGTTGAGTTCACAATGCTCACGTACCCTGCGTCGGCTGGGATCTCCCTGTCTTTTTGATTCAACCAGTAATAGACCGGTCTGCCTTCAACCGTGTTAGAAGCATCCACGTCTTGAATGAAATGTGACAGGTCACTGCCTGTGACGCCGAAGTTGTATCTGTTCGCCGTCATGCTGTTATTTTTCAGGACGCTGTAGCTTGATTCTTCAATGAGCAGACCAGCCGTGTTGTTTGACACCTCGTTGCCATTGATTGTGTTGCGACTTGATTTCTGCACGTAGAGGCCAAGGCCATTGTTCAGCAATTTGTTGAAGTCAATTGTGTGCCCCTCTGAATAGTACAGGTCAATGCCCTCTTCATTACGCATTAACATGTTGTCTCTAACGTTGTTACTCTCAGACTCGTCGATATAGATGCCGATGTAGTTGTTTGATGCGGCGTTACTATCAACCGAATTGTTGTGTGAAAATGCAAGGCGCAAACCATAGTAGTTGTCTGAAGCATTCACGTTCTCTACGTAAGAATTAACGGTGGCGACGAAGAGCACGCCCTCCTGGTTGCTTCGAAGTTGCAAGTCTCTCACGATGATATTTGAGGAATTTACTATTGCCACATAGCCAGCGTCTGCTGGAGCAGTACGGCTGTCTTGGTTCACCAAATAGTACACAGATTTGCCATTAACCGTGTTCGAAGCATCTACGTCATGAATGAAATCCGTGACAGAATAACCCTCAACCCCAAAATTGTACTTGTTGCCTGTCATGTTATTGTTTCTGAGCGTGGCGTTTACAGCACCGTACAAGAGTATCCCATGATAGTTGTTCATAGTCGTCGTATCAGTGATTGTCACTCCTTCTGAAGCGACAAAGATACCAGCGTAGTCCAAAGAATAGAGACTATTCTGAAGCGTGAAACCACTGATCTTGACGTAGTTTGCTGTCACAAGTATGACATCTTTCATTCTTTGGCCGTCAATGATAGTACGGCTTCGGTCTTCTCCAACGAGAGTTAAACCTTCTTTGTTTATCCATACGTTTTCGTAGTATGTTCCTGAAGCCACAGAGATTGTGTCTCCTTCGAATGCTGCACTTATTGCATCCTGTATCTTTGGATAATCATGAGGGACTCTGATAACTTGCGGAGCCCTGACGGTTACTTGATTGGATAGAAAATTGTTATTGACAATAGCTTCTCCACTTACGGGCAGTATGTAGCATGTAACATTGTACGCTCCCTGGATGGTTGGCGTCCACGAGTAACTCAAAGAAGCAGACGCTCCACTCACCAAAAAGTCAATGGCTTGAGATTGGACAACGCCACCGTTTACCAACAACTCGACGGTTATGCCACTTTCATTACTCTTTCCCATGTCAAGTATAGTTGTGTTGACAACGGCTTCATTTCCAAGTTTCAGATACGGAGGCGTCTTCAAGCTTAAGACAAGGACGTCATGATCTGACGGGCCTTGCTCCACCGCTTTTCTTGCGTTGACTCTTCCAAATCCGTAGTAAACGTCAAAACCTGGGGCGCCCAAGTCGTCCGCAGTGTACTGCAGCTGAGCCCACACTTGATCTCGAGTCATATTGGGGAACATGCTCCAAATCAAGGCTGCAACACCTGAAACATGGGGCGTTGCCATTGAAGTTCCACTCATGTATGCATAAGTGCCGCCCAAGACTGTTGAGTAGATGTTGACGCCAGGAGCCGCGACTTTCAACCAGTCTCCGTAATTAGTGAATGAAGCAGGGTTGTCAAGCTCATCAGTTGCCGCCACTGCAACAACCTCGTCAAAAGCGGCAGGATAATGCTTAACGTTGGTTGCATCGTTCCCAGCTGCTGCAACAACGACCACTCCGTGCTCATACGCATATCTCACGGCCTCATGCAGAACCGTGCTTTCCGCAGAGCTGCCCCAACTGCAGCTAATGATGTTTGCCCCCTGATTCACAGCGTGAACAATAGCTTTGGCAAGCTCGCTTGAACTTCCAATTCCACTCGCATCCAAGCCCTTTTCACCCATGATACGAACCTGAGCAAGTCCTGCTATACCTAGGCTGTTATTGATGGTAGCCGCGATAACTCCTGCACAATGGGTCCCATGTCCATTATCATCCATGGGGTTTGGATCATTATTTACCCAATTGTAGCCCAATGCAACATAGTTAGCGGCGAGGTCAGGATGTTGCCAGTCAATGCCAGTGTCAACCACTGCCACAAGAATTGAGTGACTGCCCACGGTTGTGTTCCAGGCCCAATCAGCCTCTATTGTGCGGAGCCCCCATTGTTTAGACCATTCAGGATCATTTGGAACGGCGTCAATCTGATACCTCATGTTGGGCTCAATGTAACTTGCTAAGCCACCCTTCTCAGCTTCTGACACGAAAGAATCAAGAGTTGATAGAGGTACGTCAGCTACTATGGCCTGGGTATTTTCCCCCATCAAAACCGAGTCCACAGGTCCCCCACCACTTTCTATCAGACGATCAACAAGTTCGTGGTAGTTGCCTTGTCCTGTGTTGTTAATTCCTATCACTAGCTCAACGGAGTTTCCGTTTACATAAGCAAAATCTCTCCATTGCGTTGACTGCTTAAAAAGCCACGTCGAAGTAGAGACAAAGTGAGGCTGAGGAGTTATGCTTTCTTGAGGACCCCAGCTTATGCTTGACACATATTTGTCCATCACTCCTGCCTGAGATCCTCCCAAAGTCCAAGCAATGTCTCTCAGATCCACCGGTTGTTCGTTTTGTCCAGTCAAGTAACCTTGCCACGCTTGCATAACGTCAAAGCTTCCGGTAGGGTTGTTCTCTTGCTTGGGTATTGTGACCGGAACTGCCTTAGTGGACAGAGTGTGCGGTACAAAAGTTAGCACGCTTAACACAAGCAGCGTGAGCATTAATCCAGAATCTAATCTGTTTGACAATTCTCCTTCTCTTGATCTTACATGGTTAAACCAACAGATAAAAGTTCGCGCGCTCCATTCAAAGAACCAGGTAGAACAGTCAAATGTGCGAACAGCAGGTCGCAAAAATCTCTTTAGGACATGGAATGTCGATGGAAATGGTCTGTGTCGTTTGCAACTAGGTGAAGAACAAACCGTTCCACATCGCTGACATAGCGTAAAATGATGATACGCTTTTGGCGGAGAGGTCACACAAAAATCCACGCGCCATTGAAAGCCACAATAGGACAAAACATAAGATTCTAGTAGCGGCGTGAAGCATTTTGCTACAAAACCCTCCTCTTCCGGAATCTTCTCCGGCCAAGAATGCAAGAAGCATCTGAATGACAAAGCAAATCTCGGAGAAGTTCTAATCATTCTAAGATCAGCAGAAAACAGGGAACTAGAAGCAGGTCTAAGGCATGCCAAAGTTTCGACAGACTGCAGAATTGCTGAGGTTGATGGACAAGAAAGAGCGTATCCGCAACGTCTGCGTAGTGGCCCACATAGACCATGGAAAAACAACAATGACCGATTCGCTGCTGATCGAAGCGGGACTTCTGCCGCCACACGTAGCAGGTTCAGCAAGAGTTCTGGACTATTTGGAGGAAGAGCAAAAACGCGGGATCACGATTAAAACGGCAAACATATCGTTTCTGCATGAAGCAGACGGGTCCCCTTACCTGATAAACCTGGTCGACACTCCTGGGCATGTGGACTTCACAGGTAAGGTGACCAGGGCTTTGCGCGCGGTTGACGGTGCAATCGTCGTCGTGGACGCTGTGGAAGAGGTGATGGCTCAGACAGAAACTGTCACGCGTCAAGCTCTTGAGGAGAGGGTGAGACCTGTTCTTTTCATAAACAAGGTTGACCGTCTGATAAAGGAGCTGAAGCTTTCCCCCAATGAGATTCAGAAAAAGTTTGTCCATATTATCACCGATTTCAACAACATCATCGAGATTTATGGCGAACCAAGGTTTACAGAGAAATGGAAAGTTGACCCTTCAAAACAGAGTGTTGCCTTCGGTTCAGCGCTTCACAGGTGGGGATTCACCCTAGAAATAGCTGAGAAGAAGGGCATAAGATTCAGTGATCGCGACATCACGGACGCTTATGAGCATGAAACATGGCAGGAACTCTCGCAAGTTGTTCCACTCCACACCGCCATACTTGACATGGTCGTGAAGAACCTGCCAAGCCCTGTTGAAAGCCAACGATACCGCGTACCAAAGATCTGGAAAGGCAGTTTGACATCAGAAATCGGTCAGGCAATGGCGAACTGCGACGACCAAGGGCCAACTGTGATAGGCATAACTGCAGCTCAGATAGTTCAGAACGAGGGTTTGGTTGCCACTGGACGGATCTTCTCAGGATCTGTGAAAAAAGGCGACAACGTCTACTTGCTCGGCGCAGGCAAAGACCATTGCGTGCAACAGGTTTCCCTCTACATGAGTGCTTTCAGGGAAGCTGTAGGCCAAATTTCTGCAGGCAACATTGCTGCCTTAACAGGGCTTGAATCGGCAAGGGCCGGGGAAACGGTCGTCGATGTTCAACACAAGAGCATGAGCATTCCGTTTGAGAATGCCCAGTATGTTTCAGAGCCTGTCATGACCATAGCGATAGAACCGAAGAACCCAAAAGACCTAGAAAGCCTTCTTGAGGCACTGAAAAGACTTTCGATTGAAGACCCAAACCTCGTAACAACGGTGGATACTGAAACGGGTCAACACTTGCTTAGCGGCATGGGTGAGCTTCACTTGGAGGTTGCGATGAACTTCTTGAAGAAGTACATTGGTGATGTCGAGCTTGATGCAACTAGCCCGATTGCAGCGTATAGAGAAACTGTTTTCAAGAGTGGAGCCCTGGTGATGACGAAGAGCCCCAACAAGCGTAACGAGTTCTGGGTACAGACAGAGCCGCTTGAAAGCAAAGCGATAACAGTCCTAGAAAAAAGCCTTTCATACCGTGAAGACAGGTTTGGAAAGAGTGCAGGGGGAGAGATTTGGGCCGTGGACGAGCGAATCAACATTCTAGTAGATTCAACTAAGCAAGCCGAGCATCTTCAAGAGGTGAAGAACGATGTCGTCTCAGGTTTCTATTGGACATGCAGAACCGGGCCCCTTAGCGAACAGCCCTTGAGAGGCGTGAAAGTCAAGCTTATGGACGTGAAGCTGGACAGAAATCCCGAAAATCGAGAACCAAGTCAAGTGACGCGGGCAATAAGCCGCGCAATTCTGGGGTCGTTGTTGACAGCTAACCCCACACTTTTGGAGCCGATTTACAAGGTCGAAGTGTCCGTTCCATTGCAATGGCTTGGCACGTGCTCCAAGATAATAACCCGCAGACACGGAAAAATAGAGGCCACTCAACAGAAAGGACAGTCAGCAATCATCACCGGCTACGTGCCAGTCGCACAGACTTTCGGCCTCTCTGCAGAAATGCGTACTGCAACATCCGGCCACGTTTTTTGGCAGCTGACTTTTGACCATTGGGAGAAAATGCCTGAAAAGCTTGAGGCTGAAGTAGTCACACAGCTCCGTGTGAGAAGAGGTTTGCCGCCGGAAGTGCCTCAACCGAGGGCTTTTGTAGACGAAATCCTTAGCTGACCTCGCACTGGCCAGCTTTTCCTGCTGTCTTGATCAATAAGGGTTTAAAACTACTTTGAAGAATGGTAAACGTGGGATCGATTATGGTTCAATTGGATCTTTCGCTTCCTTTTGACTTGGACTTCACCTTGTGTTGTGGTCAGACGTTTAGGTGGAAAAAACAGGGCGATTGGTGGTACGGTACAGTCGGAGAAAATGTTTTCAAAGTTCGACAGAGCGGAGACAAGCTGGAGGTTGAAAATGCAGGTGAAGCATTTGTCAGGAGATATTTCGGGTTGAACGATGATCTACGGGAGATTTTTTCTCAAATCAACAAAGACAAGCACATAGGGACAGCGATTGAAGAGTTCAAGGGTCTTCGCATTCTTCGGCAAGACCCATGGGAATGTCTCATCTCGTACATCTGTGCAACCTACAAGAATATTGAGGCGATAAAACGGATGTTGCTGCGTCTTTCCAGAAAATTCGGGAAAGAAGTCGTTCTTGATGGTTACAGTTTCTTCACGTTTCCGACCCCGATGAAACTGGCCAAGGCAACTTCAGAGAATCTAAGAGAATGTGAACTGGGCTACAGAGCGAAGTACGTTTCACAAACCTCCAAAGAAATTTTCAAAAACGACTATGAGCTGGAACACTTAAAAAAAGCAACCCATGACCAAGCAAAAGAGGAATTGCTCAGATTTCCCGGAGTGGGCCCCAAGGTGGCAGACTGTGTCCTGCTTTTTTCTCTCGAGAAACTCGATGCTTTTCCAGTCGATGTATGGATCAGAAGAGCAGTTTTGCGGCATTATGCTAGTAGTTTTCCGAGCGAGTTTGTGGACACTATCTCTCGTGAGAAATCCCTCAGCGGGTCAGGATACAGGCGGCTGAATTTGTTTGGAAGACAGTACTTTGGCAAGTACGCGGGTTACGCACAAGAATACCTGTATCATAATGAACGCACTCAAGCCCGTAGTCATCCATGATTACAAGCTGGTTCTGTATGTGATGCCAGCGATTTCATAACGGTGGCCCAAATGCGGAAAACGTTTAAATTGACTCTGAAACAGCATAATAAAGGGATCAAACCAAGGTCTGGGCCCGTAGCTCAGCTAGGTTAGAGCGCCAGGCTCATAAATGTTCAGTGTGTTGAGAGACCTGTTGGTCGGGTGTTCAAATCGCCCCGGGCCCACCTTTCCTGAGTGCGCATGCTCTTGAAGACCCGAGACGCTTACAGGTTGCGTCTCCGTTCTTTTTTCGGCTACCAACAATTCCACGGACTTTCTTGGTGACCACCTTTGGTGTTTCTTCCTCGTCCAGGAGAGAAACGACTGTGTTAAGGCTTTAGCCTTGTAACCAGGTTTGCGACCGTCTCCCCAAGATCCTTGCATGATTCAATGTCCTTGCCCCTCGGTGAACCCACTGCCGCGGCACCATAGTGTTTGTCATCACACCTTCCTTGGACGATCATGCCGTGGACTAACATTGCCTCAACTATTGATAGTAAGGTGGTTTCTGCACCCGTCGCGGTTCCGCCCGAGCTTGTGAAGACTGCTCCCACTTTTCCGTCGAGTTTTCCGTGTATTTTGACCGATTTGTCAAACATGGTCTTGAGCTTGCCTGACATTTGACCGTAATAGACTGGCGAGCCGATCATGATCCCATCGGCATTGCTCAGGTCTTGAAGACTTGTTTGACTGACCTTCTTTAAGGTCACTTCAACGCCTTTGACTCTTTTGACCCCTTCAGCGACGGCAAGCGCCATTTTCTCGGTGTTACCTGTTCGTGAATCGTATACGACTAGGATTCTTGCCATTTCAATCCACGGTCAGCAATTGGCTTTAAGGTTCTCGTATTTTTGGTTCTGCCTTTTTATCGTTTTCCTCTGGCTCTTGAGGGTGCTTCCTTCATTTTCATTCGCACTATTCTCTCATACTGCAAGTTTGTCACGAACAGATTGTTCCTAACACGTCGTAATTTGAACAATGGTGAATTAGTGGTTTTGGCTCGCCAGCAGCTTGCGGGTTGTGTATCAAAACTGTTCTTACGTGTTTGCGCTACTGGAGAAATTCCTCACTTGGCTTTAACAACTTCTTTGCTGCAGATGGAGCACAAATCGCGGTCGAGTAATTGAATGAGTTCGGAGGGCTTTAATTCGCATCCACATCTATCGCAAAAGATCTTTCTAACCATGCTTGCCATCAACCCAAACTGTCTGAGCGAGACACTGAATTATTTTGGGAGCGACGTTAAAAAGGCATATTCCCAAACTGCAACATTTGAGTCAACATGGTCTCATTGTTTCTGGGTGGACTAGAAGATTGTTCCATAAGCTATAAGTGATCAAAATGGTACTAGAGACTGTAAATGAGGGAAATGGTCTGTCACTTCGATGGGAGAAAGGAGAGAAGGGAGCAGAAATTAACTCTTCCATTTCCCTCATTCACTTTCCCTAATCAATGCATATGTTACTTTTAAATTTTTTCCTGTTTTTTGAATTTTATTCTCACAAAAATGACAAAAAAGTGCTTTTAGCTCATGGCTTGCCCGATTTCTTGTTTGAATCTCTTCTCTTCCAAGAAAAATGCGTGTAGGCCATGCTGAAAACAGCCACATAATCCTAACTGAATTCTCTTATTATCTGCTCAACTGTCATTATCTTCGCGTTGTAGATGTCTTTCAAGTATTTGAGTCCTTGTTCATGGTCTTCTAGGGTGAAGGCTTCGACCCCATCTTCTGCGACTGTGATCTTGTATCCTCTGAAGAAAGCGTCCGCAGCTGTGTGTCTGACACATATGTTCGTATGCAAGCCTGTGATGATAACGGTCTTGACGCCTTCTCCGTGGTACAAGCCTCTCAGCAGCATGTCTAAGCCTGTCTCGTGGAAGCCGCTGTACGTTCTCTTTTCGACGACATAATCCTTCTTGGTGGGTCTCAGCGCGGGAATCACTTCTGCTCCCGCAGTGCCCTTTATGGCGTGTTTTCCCCACTTTGCAACGACCTCCTGGTCTAGAGGAAGATGCGCATCGTTGCTATAGATGATTGGCACTCCGTGTTTGCGGGCGGCCACGATAAGTTTTTTCAAGTTTGGAATTATGTGCAACGCTCTCTCGCACTTTAAGTCTCCAGTGACGAAGTCGTTGAGCATGTCAAGAACTATTACGGCTTTTCTGTCCAATAGAATCGTGCTCCTGAAACTATCTGAATGAAAAGGGACGAAAAATAGTTTATGGTAGACTCATCTTGCAGTTTCCAGACTGTAGAAGCCATCAGTGAACTTCTCCGACACGCGTTGTTTCACAAGTACGCTGTCTTCGATTCGGACGCCTCCGAAACCCGGAATGTATATGCCTGGTTCGTCCGTTACTACGTTTCCAACAGCTAGCCTATCCTTGCTAATCGGAGACAACCCTGGCCCTTCGTGAACTTCTAGCCCTACTCCATGACCCAAACCATGATTGAAATACTCGCCGTAACCTGCATCCTCTATTATCTTGCGGGCTGCTTGATCCACGTCTTTCCCTCGTGCTTTGGCCCTTATTGCCTGATAAGCCTCTTCTTCGGCTGTCTTGACGACCTCGTAGAGTTTCTCTTGCTTGTCTGATGGTTTTCCGGCGACGAAAGTTCTTGTCATGTCAGAACGGTAATACTCGTAAATTGCGCCGATGTCAACGACTATCAGGTCGTCCTTGCGGATTTTTCTCTCAGCGCAGCCACCGTGAGGGTATGCAGAGCGGATGCCCGAGGCCACGATCGTGTCAAACGCTGTTCCGTAGCCTCCTTTCTTCCGCATTGCGTACTCGATTTCGGCTGCGACCTCGATCTCAGTCACGTCAGGCCTTATTGTTTCGTAAGCGGCTTTCATGCCTGCTACTGTTATTTCCCCAGCCTTTCGCATGCGGTTGAGTTCTTCGTTGTCCTTTACCTTACGCAGTCCGTTGACGAGGTCTCCTTGCACTTTCAGTTTTGCGTGTCCACGAATGGCTTTTGCGAGGAGACGGTGGAGTTCGTAGCTGAGCGTGTCTGACGCGAGTTTCTTAACCTTCAACGCTTTGAGACCTGGGCCGATTTTCTCACCGAGTTTTTCGCCTCTTTTGAGGAGTTCAACCTTGAACCCTTTTGCTTCTGCTTTTGTCTGCTCGTAGTTGACGCCGTAGACGTAGATCGTGTTTTCCCCTTTCTTTGGAATCAGAAGGCACGCTGCGCCGGGGATTCCTGTTAAATACAGCAGGTTAGACTCGTTTGCCACAAGAAATGCATCAAAATCTTTCTTTTCAAAGGCCAGTTCTTTAAGAGCATCGATCCTCTTCAATGGTGTTCACCGCTATGAAAGAATCTTTTACTACGGGTTCTTGGCTAAAATGCTTTGCTCTTCTCAGCCGCCGCTAACCACGGGCATCAAGATAACGTGATCCCCGTTTTTGAGTTTAGTTTCAACACCCTTTAGCTGGTTGAGCAGGTACCCGTTCACAGTGGCCATGAAGTTTGATTTCACGTCTGTACCGCCAGATTCGTAGACAGCTTTCTTGAAGGGCTCACCATATTTTCTCGACAGCAACGCAAGCAGGTCGGCGATTGACGAGTCGTTTCTCATCTCAATTTCCTCTTGCCTCTTGTCGCCCGTCATGTTTTTGATGTGTCCGAGGTATTCAACCTTGACTTTCAACGCTGGGCACCGATCTCTTCTATGTAATCCTAGAGTCAATGTCGTTATATATTCGTTTCAGTCTACGCCTCGCACAGAAGCAGTATGCAAAAGACACATTCAAAACACAAGTGACGGCCCATCCATCTTCTCAAAGCCCAAGTTGAACGCCTGATGTGAGAGCCTTAACCCTGGGTGGGTAGATGAAATGGGAGGGAAACCACCGAAAACAGTTATGCAGGGCACATCTCAAGATACTTACCGTTAGCTGAGGATCTTCCTTCATCCATCAAGAACGTTCATTTAAACAATTCTTTTATGTTCGCCGAATAGTCTAGTTTCTAGGTGCCTTCGATGATGTTTAACAAAAAGAAACTGGATGACATTCAGAAACAAATGGAAAACTGGGAGAAGGAAACGGTCGTGAAGAGTTTCGACAGGCTTCCAGAAAGAGGCGAGTTGTTAACAGGCTCAGGCATCCCTGTGAACAGACTCTACACTCCAATTGACGTGGCAGAATTCGATTACATGAACCAACAGGGTTTTCCAGGGCAGTATCCGCTTACGCGTGGTGTCTACCCAACGATGTATCGTGCCCGCTTTTGGACCATGCGGCAGTATGCGGGTTTTGGTACGGCTGAACAGACAAACAAGCGTTTCAGGTACTTGCTCGAACACGGACAAACTGGGTTGAGCGTTGCTTTCGACTTTCCAACGCAGGTTGGATACGACTGTGACCATCCCATGGCGCTCGGCGAGGTCGGGAAGGTCGGAGTCAGCACGAGCACGCTCAGAGACATGGAGATCCTCTTTGACGGAATCCCGCTTGACAAGGTAACAACGTCAATGACGATCAACGCCCCTGCAAATGTACTGCTTGCAATGTATGCCGCCGTGGGGGATAAACAGGGTGTTAAACAATCGCTGCTTGGCGGCACAGTTCAGAACGATGTTCTGAAGGAATACGTGGCCCGAGGCATGTACATATTTCCACCGAAACCATCGATGCGCATGATTACAGACATCTTCGTTTACTGCAGCCAGAACATGCCACAGTGGAACACCATAAGCGTGAGCGGCTATCACATACGCGAGGCCGGCTCTACTGCTGTTCAGGAAGTTGCTTTCACATTGGCAAACGCCATTGCCTATGTACAAGCAGCCATCGACCGAGGCTTGGACGTGGACAAGTTTGCAGGAAGGCTGTCCTTCTTCTTCGCTGCCCACAACAACTTCTTCGAAGAAGTTGCAAAGTTCAGGGCAGCACGCCGGCTATGGGCGAACATCATGCGAGAACGATTCAAAGCCAAGAATCTAAACTCGTGGATGCTTCGTTTCCACACCCAGACATCTGGAGTTTCACTCACGGCTCAGCAACCGTACAACAACGTTGTACGCGTGGCTTTGCAGGCTTTGTCAGCAGTTCTGGGAGGAACCCAGTCTCTGCACACCAACTCATTCGATGAAGCTTATGCTTTGCCCAGCGAGCATGCTGTGACGGTTGCCTTGAGGACCCAGCAGATAATCGCCTATGAAAGCGGAGTCGTAGATACTGTTGACCCCTTGGCTGGGTCATACTACATTGAGCACATGACGAATGAAATTGAAGAGAGAGCACGAAAGTACATTGACAGAATTGACAATATGGGCGGCGCGGTCGCTGCGATTGAGAAGGGTTTCATGCAGCGTGAGATCACCGAGAGCGCTTATCGCTTCCAGAAGGAAGTCGAGGCCAAGAAGAGAATTGTTGTCGGCGTGAACGACTTCATCGGTGAAGAAGAGGTTCCGATCAAGACCTTACAGGTAGACCCGATAGTAGAAAAGACTCTTGTCGAACGGTTAAAGAAGATAAAAAACAAGAGAAACCAGCCCAAGGTTAACGAGGCACTAGACAGGTTGCGCATTGCAGCTGAACGCGAAAACGAGAGTCTGATGCCCTTCATGCTTAAGGCCGTCAAGGAATATGCAACTTTGGGCGAAATATGCGGCACTCTGCGCGAAGTTTTCGGTGAGTATAAACCGCCTTCCATCTTTTAGCCGATCATCAGAAGCGGCTCTCCCTCGCTCACTGAGGAGCCATCAGAAACGTAAATTTCTTTCACGGCGCCGGCCTTGGGCGCGATTATTTCGTTTTCCATTTTCATGGCTTCGATGACACAGAGCACTTGGCCCGCCTTGACATCGTCGCCCTTCTTGACCTTGACCGAAACTATCTTACCAGTCATCGGCGCCGTTATGCCACCTTCAACAGCCTGTCTGTTTGCAGCTGCTCTCTTTGTTGGCGTTGCCACAGTCGGCTCAAATGCGGTTAGAGATGCTTTTCTCGCAGGTACTTTAACCTCGGCTTTGAACGTTGCTTCCTCAACCCTCACCGAGAATTCTTTCCCTCGATTTATCTTAGGCAATTCGACGTCGTAGTTTTTGTTGTCTACTTTCAGAGTGAACGGTTTTTCAAGGTCCAGTGCGCTGGTCACGAATTCCACGCTGCGAGCCTTGCCGTCTACTCTGATGCTGAAAGAGCTTTGGCCAGTTCTTGTCACCTCGACCTTTTTGGGCTTGTCGTCGATGAAAACTTCGTACTCTGGCATCGTTATGCACCGTGCTCTGCTTGGTTTTGGCGAGCAGCTAACACCCAGTATGAGTGCGTGTTTTTGGCTCTCTGCACCGTGAGTGCTTTCGTTCCTGACGAGCTTTGCAGATGGTTTACAGCCGCCACTGAAAGAGCAGCCACTTCCTCAAGCTCCGCTAGCCTTTCTGGTTGTATTCCAGGCTTGGCTTCTTCGCGTCTTGCTTTTCTTTTCTTGAAGAATTCTAGAGCGGGTTGTGGGAACAACGCGTAGGTAATCTTGTCTTCTTCAGATTCAATGAAAGGCATCACATCTTCCGGGATCTTGCCAAGGGCTGGCTCAAGCAGGTCGGCAGGACGGCATGTGATGGTTTTTTCATCACCGATAATTCTCTTCTTTACCTTCTCGTCGATAGGCGCTGGAGGCTTGCCGTACAGGCCTTTCACGTAATCTTTTATCTCTTTAGGGACGATGCTGTATCTCTTGCCCGAAATAACGTTCAAGACGGCTTGTATCCCAACGAGTTGACTGGTCGGCGTGACGAGAGGCGGATAGCCCAGCTCCTTTCTCACTTTCGGCACTTCTGCGAGCACTTCATTCAACCTGTCCGATGCTTTCTGTTCTCTCAGCTGTTCGAGCAGGTTTGAGAACATTCCGCCCGGAATTTGGTGCACAATTATTGAGGCGTCAACTCTTTCAGCCTTTGGGTCTATCAGTTTCAACGGGTCGTAGTACTTCTCGCGCAGTTCACGGAAGTACTGTGCAATACCGTTAAGCAACTCGCTGTCTAGGCCCGTGTCGTAAGGGGTCCCTTTCAGGGCAGCGACGACTGATTCCACAGGCGGTTGTGATGTGCCCCACGCCAACGGGGAGAACGCCGTGTCCAAGATATCCACGCCTGCTTCGCAAGCGTGAAAGTAGGTCATCATGACCATGCCGCTCGTGCTGTGACTGTGCAGGTGTATTGGTAGGCCCACTTCTTTTTTCAGGGCAGAAATGAGGACGTAGGCCTGTTGGGGAGCGAGCATTCCGGCCATGTCCTTGATGCATATCGAATCGCAGTCTAATTCGGCAAGTTTCTTGGCAACCTCCACGAAGTATTCAACGGTGTGGAACGGGCTGATGGTGTAGCTGATGGTGCCTTGAGCGTGTCCACCCACCTTTTTGACCGTCTTGATGGCGACTTCCATGTTTCTTATGTCGTTTAACGCATCGAACACACGGAAAATGTCTATGCCGTTCTCAGCTGCTTTCTCTACGAATTTTATGACAACATCATCGGGATAGTTCCGGTAGCCGACGATGTTTTGTCCCCGAAGAAGCATTTGAAGCGGTGTCCTCTTGACACGGCGTTTCAGCTGACGGATCCGCTCCCATGGGTCCTCAGAAAGATACCGGATGCTGACGTCGAAAGTGGCTCCGCCCCATGCTTCAAGCGAAAAAAAACCAACCTGATCCATTTTCTCAGCTATAGGCAGCATCGTGTCCGTTCGCATTCTCGTTGCTATCAGGCTTTGATGCGCATCCCGGAAGGTCGTATCAGTGATTTTTACTGGTTTCGGAACCAACGCTGGCTACCTCTGCAGTCTGCTAGGACTCGGAATGTGAAAAATGAGTTGAAGGTGTATTAATCTATAATGGTAAGTTTGAATGCTTTCGTGATGGTCTGGCTTCGCGTTTGGTGGCCAAACTTTCGAGGGCACTGATGAGTTTGGGTCGGGTTTCCGCTGGTTCGATCACTTCGTCTATGTAGCCTTTCTGTGCTGCTATGTATGGGCTTGCGAATTTTTGGCGGTATTCGCTAACGAGTTCCCCGTGCTTCTGCTTCGGGTCCTTTGCTTCGGCTATTTCTTTTCTGAAGATGATGTTTATGGCGCCTTGTGGTCCCATGACGGCTATTTCTGCTGTTGGCCAAGCGTAGTTTATGTCTGCGCCGCTGTGTTTTGAACCCATAACGTCGTAGGCTCCGCCGTAGTCTTTTCTTAGGATGACTGTGACTTTTGGCACGGTTGCTTCGCAGTAGGCGTAGAGCAGTTTTGAGCCGTGTTTGATAATTCCGCCGTGCTCTTGTTCTATTCCCGGCAGGAATCCTGGGACATCTACAAAGGTTACTATTGGGATGTTGAAGGCGTCGCAGAAGCGTACGAATCTTCCCGCTTTCATTGAACTGTTTATGTCCAGTGCACCTGAGTAGTGGGCAGGCTGGTTAGCGACGATTCCCACTGTTCTGCCGTTTAGACGCGCGAAGCCTACCGCTATGTTCGGCGCCCAGAGGGATTGAATTTCGAAGAACTCACCGCTGTCCACCACACGGCGGATGACTTCTTTGACGTCGTATGGCTTATCCGAGTCGTCAGGTAAAATTCTGGCCAAGGCTTCATCAGTGCGGTTCGGGTCGTCGCCTGTTTCAAGAATAGGCGGGTCTTCCAAGTAGTTGCTGGGCAAGTAGCTCAAGAGTTTCTTGACGATCTGTATGCAATGTTGCTCGTCTCTTGCGATGAAGTGTGTCACTCCGCTGGTCTGACCGTGAACCATTGCTCCGCCCAATTCTTCGAATGTCACTTCCTGTCCCAGAACGGTTTTGACGACGTCTGGGCCCGTGATGAACATGTGACTTGTCTTATCAACCATTATTATGAAGTCCGTAAGCGCTGGTGAATACACGGCTCCTCCTGCACATGGCCCCATTATAGCGGAAATCTGCGGTATCACACCCGAGCTTGTGACGTTTCGGAAGAAGATGTCCCCGTATCCGGCGAGGCTTGCTACGCCCTCCTGTATGCGAGCGCCGCCGCTGTCGTTCAAGCCTATGAAGGGTGCACCTGTTTTCATGGCTAAATCCATCAGCTTGCAGACCTTCTTTGCGAACATCTCGCCCAATGAGCCTCCGAAGACTGTGAAGTCCTGAGAGAAAACGTAGACCAATCGACCATCAATCGTGCCATAGCCCGTTACAACACCGTCTCCAAGGAACTTCTTTTCTCCCAAGCCGAATTCTGTGCATTGGTGAACAACAAACCTGTCGATTTCGTTGAAGCTTCCCGGATCTAAAAGTAGGTCAATGCGTTCTCTGGCCGCCAATTTGCCCTTAGCATGCTGTTCTTCGACCCGTTTTTGTCCACCGCCAAGCTCGGCCTGCTTCTCGAGTTCTTTCAGGTGTTTGATCTTCTCCTCGACTGTGGGCTCCTTTGTCGGGCTCATTCAATCCCCCGTATTCTTGACTATACTGTTATGCATGTATTTAGAACAAACGGGAGTTTCATCAAACATTCACATATAGAGAATCAGGGTTTCTCAACAAGTTCAAGAAGAACGCCGCGAGTGCTTTTCGGATGGACGAAAGCGATCTTTGCTCCTTCTGCGCCAGACCTCGGCTTCTCATCAATCAGTGTTAACCCTTTCTTCTTGAAATCTTCAAGCACAGCCTCGATGTTCTTGACCCTTAAAGCGAGATGTTGTATGCCCTCGCCTCGTGTTTCAAGGAACTTTGCAACTGGGCTGTCGCTGCCAAGAGGCTCTAACAGTTCAATGCGACTTTCCTTTCCAGCTGAAAAGAAGGCAACTCTTACCTTCCGCTCTTCCAACTTGTGGACTCCTTCAAGCCGAAAACCTAGAATGTCACGGTAAACGCAGATTGCTTCATTCAGGTCTTTCACGGCAATCCCTATGTGATCGATAGCTTCGATCAACGTTCATTCCTCTTCAATGACACTGTAGGGCAAGTCAGCCACGTTATAAAAAAGTTTCCAGTATTCCCTTCAAGCGTTCTCACAGAACTGCTTCGCAGATCATCTTTCCCCTTTGATCCAGCCCTTGATCCCCAATTCTTTGACTGTTATGCTAACCGGTTCCGGCTGGTGCGATTTGTATGTGCCATTTTCATCCAGATACAGTATAGTAGGTTTCAAAAAGAATTCTCCCTGAGCCTTTGGCTTAATAGTGAGTCTCACCTCTTCTGTCTTCAACGGGTCAAGCCTTTTTCCCTTCATGTTGAGGTAACTGTCTTCTACGCGGTAGATTTCAGGTTTTTCAGCCAGCTCAAAACCTGCGGGAATGACCTCCGTGATTTTAATGAGCTGGGCAGAGCTTTTTCCCGCGTTGACAAGCTCTATCTCAAAATCCAGGTTTTCACCGACTTTCAGCTGCTTCTGGCGTGTAACAAGGTTTGCCTGCACATTGGCGTTTTCGAATTTCTCCAAGCCCACCGCGTTTTCTTGGTTTGGTGTGGGCGTTGTGAAAGCAGAGGTTGTTGAAACAATCGACGGCGCGTGCAACACCTCGCTGAGAGACAGGGCTAGTTCTCGTTCCTCTTTCACCCTCTCCAGCAGCCTTAGAACCTGTTCGCTTTTCTCCGGATGCTCCGCCTTCATAAACGAGCCTGCTGAAGTCTGCAGCACCTTTTCGGCCATCATGTAAAGCCTTGCTTTTTTCTCAGGATCACTTTCCACCTTAGCATTGTCCATACGCATGTAGGCATCAAGGAGCAGTTCAGTTGCCTTGGCATACTCTGATGCGTTCTGGAAGCCAGCCCTTACGTAATGTTTCGCGGCGCTTTCCAGTTGCTGTATGGCGATCTTGTACAATTCTGCATTCCCTGTGTCAGCAAATTTCGTTCCGGCTTCAAGCGCTCTGCAGAAGCGACTATGTCCCAACGCTAACATTTTCGCTTTCTCGTTCGGACTGAACTCTTTGGCTTCCTCGAAGAGCTGGGACGCTTCTAAGTACAGGTCGGGCGATCCTTCAGCTTCTGCTCCCGTCATTTTTGCCCAAGCCTGAGAAAGAATCGTGATGAGTCTGAATTCCTTCTTGTCTTGTTCTGACTCTGCCGCCTGGGCTATTTTCTGAAGAGTCTCGACCGCTGAACAGTATTTTTCTGAGCTTGAGTAGTGGTCGCCTTTCTTATCAAGGATTTTTGCCTCTTCGATGGCGATTCTCGCCAAACAGTATTCGCGCCTTGAGTCCGTTGCATTGACCATTTGGGTGGCCATCTGTTTCTCGTCTGGGTCTTCAATCTTGGCAAGCCCATCCTGGATTGATTTCTTAGTTTCCTCAAAAAGTCTGGCTGCTTGTTCAAAGGCTTGGAGGGCTTCTTCGCTTCGTTCTTTTCTGCTTAACTCTTCTGCATGCTCAATTTGGGCCCAAGCAAAGTAGTTTGGAGCTAGGTAACTCCACTGTTTCAACGATTTGTGCATGTTGGCGGCTTTCTCAAAGTGCTCCTCTGCCAAACCACACTCTTGTCTTTCGTGATGATGCCTTGCCTTCTCGATTTCACTCCAAGCCCGCATGTAACACGCATGATCCTGATAAAAGCCCTTGAGCTGAGGAATGCTTTCTGCGGCGCTCATGTAGTTGTCTGAGGCTGAGCCGAAGTATTGAGCCGCATTTGAATGCTCGCCCAGCGCATCATAAGCTTGGGCGATCTTCCAGTGGCACTCAGCCATGCGACTTCTTAGATTGAGCTTTTGAAATGATTCAGTCGCTTCTCTAAAGGCTTCTATGGCTTTTTTCAAATACTCTTGGTTTCGAGTAAGGCCATATAGGCGGTTCAACACATTTCCGTATTCAGATTGCGAATGCCCGAGAACAGCAAATAGCGATGTTAAACTTGAAAGTTTACTTTCAACGAATGCCAATTCTTTAGTAAGAAGTTTTAAGGAATTCTCTCTGCATAACGCGACTTCCTGGAACAGGTTCTTCTTGGTTTCAGGGTCATCTGCTAGCTCGGCAAGATCGGATTTTATCGTAGCTAAGGTGTCCTGATTTATACCACGGTTCCAGTAGAGAAGGGGTGTAAGCTGCTCAGTCCTTGCAACAGATTCTTTCCTGTGTTGCAGAGCCTGTTCGAGAAGCTTTTTTTTCTCGTCGCGGTTGGTTTCTGTTTTGGCCAAGGCACGCATAATCCCGCCGAATATGCCATGCGCATACATCATGACCTCTGGATACCCGGAATTCTCAGCCTTCTTCAGCATTTCCGGTGCGGCTTTCACGGCTTTTTCTAACAGATCACGCTTTTTCCTCACGTCTGTTTCCATGCCAGCCAGCCAAATGTTGGAATCAGCAGGAGACGCTTCGATCCAAGCAAGGTCTGCGCGTGGACTTATGAACGAGATTTGAGAGAACTGTTCTCTGGCGTCTTGAATGTACTGCATGACTGCTTTGGCGAGCTGAGCTATCTCGTCCTTGTCTTCAATGGCGTTTGTCTTCCAGACAGTGTGATAAGTCAGCCAGTCAAGTGCGCATCCGATGAAGAATCTGTCTTTGGTTTTCTTTGCAAACTCTAATCCTTTCTTGCAATTCGACAGAGCTTCATCCGAACCCTCCAAGCCGAATATGGGTTGTCCTCCAAACACTGGGCATAGCGATTCAAGGACGGCTATCTCTTCGGGAAGCTCTTTGGCCTTGACCCAGTAGTCCACACCTTTTTGATAGGACTGTTCTCGCTCACGTCCGTCTTGGCAGTAGTAGCCGAACACTCCTAGACAGACAACCGTTTTTGCACAGGCTCTTGCGAGTTCGGAAGCCTCCTCGGAAGCGGAAAGGAACTTTATAGCCTTCTCTCCACACTCCACCGTTTCCTTCATGATCCTTACGCGTGCTTGAAAATCCGACTCAAGTGTGAATTCAAAAATGGGGCCAATTGACAGCTGATTGTACGTCTTTCCATAATCCCAAGAGGCTTCAGCAGCTTCAAAAGCTTCTAGAGCAGCTTTTGTCAGCCTCCAACAATCATTAAGTAGTTTTTTCTTCTCAGACGCTTCGGTTGCAAGCCAGTAGCCCATGAAGGCTATCATGGCTTCACATCGAAGCATCCTTGGCGCTTTTTCCACGTCACCTAAACTGCCATAGGATTTCTTGGCCTTGTCGTGGTTCGCGATCGCCTCGCGAATTCTTTCCTTACACTCATTGACGCTTTCAGCCTGCATGGCAGCTTTGTAGAAAGCGCAACCCATTCGCTCGTAAGTGTCGCCGATGCTGAAGGCGTCTTGCTCAGAAAACAAGCCCAACGCCTTCCTGTAAGATTCAACTGCTCCCAGCCAATCGTACTCTCTTTCCTTCTCCTTTGCCAGTCTAAGGATTGCGTCAAGACCAGAGGATTCAGACATGTGGGATATACCATTACTGACTATCAGTCAGGTATTTGAAAAGGCTTTTCATGACACTCAAGCTCAGGGACACACCACTGATCCAACGATAGATGAAAGCCGCGCTATAGGCGGTTGTCCCTAGGGTGCTTCGTTCAACGCGCTTACAAATGGCGAGTTCCTTAGAACATTTATATTCGCAAAAAGGAGAGATCGGAGTGATGCGTCATGACGATCAAGAAGATAGTCAAAAGAGACGGCAGAGTAGTTGATTTTGATTCTAACAGGATTAGAGACGCTGTTTACAAGGCTTTTATTGCTGTTGAGTTGGAGGATGGTAAGAAAGCTGAGAGCATATCCCGGGAGGTAGTTAGGCTTCTGGACGAGAAATTCGATGGAAGAACTCCTTCCGTTGAGGATGCGCAAGACCTCGTGGTAGAGGTTCTGAAGAAAGAAGGTTTTGAAAGAGTTGCGCAGGAATATCAAGTTTACAGGCAGAAGAAGCTCGAAATAAGGAACCTGAGAGAAAAGCTGGGCATTGAAGAGCCCAAACTGACGGTCAACGCCCTTGAAGTCTTGAGGCAGAGGTACCTTCTGAGAGACGAAACTGAAAGACTCACAGAGACCCCTGCTCAGCTGTTCAAGAGAGTCGCAGGAGCAGTGGCGAAGCCTGACGAAAAACACGGTGGAAACGCCGTTCAAAGTGAAAAGACATTTTTTGAAATGATGGCAAAGCTCGAGTTTGTTCCGAACACTCCGACGCTATTCAACGCTGGAACAGAGCTTGGTCAACTGTCTGCGTGCTTCGTCCTGCCCGTTGAAGACTCGCTGGAAGGTATTTTCAACGCTGCAAAAGACATGGCGATCATCGAGAAGAGCGGCGGCGGAGTCGGCTTCGATTTCTCGAGGCTCAGACCTAAGGGAGACCTGGTCATGTCAACCAAAGGCGTAGCAAGCGGCCCTGTCAGTTTCATGAGGGTTTTTGACACTGGTACAGAAGTAATAAAGGCTGGTGGAAAGCGAAGAGGGGCAATGATGGCGATCTTGAGGGTTGACCATCCGGACATCCTTGAATTCATAACGTCAAAGCAGCAGCCTGGCTTTCTGTCCAACTTCAACATCTCAGTCGCCGCTACGGACGTTTTCATGAAGGCCGTGGAGGAAAATGAGGAATACTGGCTAGTCAACCCTAGAAGCAAAGAAAAAACTAGGAAACTCAACGCCCGAGACGTTTGGACTCAGATGGCAAGGTCCGCGTGGGCCAGCGGAGACCCCGGCGTCGTCTTCATAGACGAGATCAACAGGCACAACCCCACGCCCAAGGTTGGAATGATGGAGTCAACCAACCCCTGCGGGGAGCAGCCGCTGCTTCCTTATGAGTCCTGCAACTTGGGCTCAATCAACCTTTCAAGAATGGTTGAAGATGGAAAAATAAACTTTGAGAAACTGAGAGAAACCGTGAGGAACGGGGTTCACTTTCTCGACAACGTCGTGGACGCAAACACGTATCCTTTGAAGGAGACTGAGAAGATAACAAGGGCCAACAGGAAGATAGGCCTAGGACTGATGGGTTTTGCAGACATGCTGATAAAACTCGGAGTTCCCTACGATTCTGAGCAGGCCCTGAGCGTCGGGGAAAAGATAATGAAGTTCATCGAAGAGGAGGGACACAAGAAGTCCGTGGAGCTGGGTAAGGAAAGAGGGTCATTTCCAAACTTTGAGGAAAGCATCTGGAAGGACAGGTACTCGGCCATGAGGAACTCGACGGTGACAACCGTGGCGCCGACAGGAACCATAAGCATAATCGCCGGCTGCAGCTCAGGCATCGAGCCGATTTTCGCGATCTCCTTCATACGGAACGTGCTGAGCGGGACGAGACTCTTCGAAACCAACCCGCTGTTCGAGATGATGTCAAAAGAAAGAGGCTTCTACAGTGCCAAGCTTCTGGAAGAAATAGCCAAAACGGGCTCTGTTCAGAAGATTAACGGAGTCCCGGAAGACATTAAGAAGCTTTTTGTAACGGCCCTAGACATCAAACCCGAATGGCACGTGAGAATGCAGGCCGCATTCCAAAAGCACACGGACAACGCCGTGTCAAAGACCGTTAACCTGCCGACGGAAGCAACGGTTGAAGACGTCAGGCAAACATACGACTTAGCCTGGAAGCTGAAGTGCAAAGGAGTAACCGTGTTCAGGTACGGAAGCAAACCCGAGCAGGTGCTGTACATCGGAGAAATAAAAACTGAGAAGGGAAAATTCGTCACTCTAGAACCAGAGTACGCCGGCGGCTGCCCCACCAAGAACTGCCCATTCCCATAGCAAAGCGCTCACTCTGAATTCCAAGTTGGAAACATTGACCAAACAGCTAAGACAACGCAGCCCGCCGAAGAAGCGGAGCGACATGGAATGATACGCCTGACCAGTGCCAAAACATTGCAGTTCAAGCTATGACTAGTTAGAGTTCAAATTATTTGTACACGTGTACAAAAGCGTAGAATTAAGTTTCTCGCTGACCATCTATTCTCTCAGTTCTGAGAGGGAAGGGAGACCGTGGAGACTCGGCTCAGGAAACGCGAAAGGGACAGAATAGCCATAGTTGCGGAGATTCTGGAAATGGCCCGTGGTGGAGTCTTGAAGAGCAATATTATGTGGAGAGCCGGACTGAGTTATGAAATGCTGAATGGATACCTCGGGCTCATGATGAACGCCAAGTTGCTGGACAAAGTGCTGAAGAAGAACAAAGTGGTGTTCAAGCCAACGGACAGGGGCATAAAGTTCTTGTACCACTGCCGTGAAATCATGGAGTTGCTGGAAACTGAAGATGATGGACACGAGCCCTGCAGAAGGATTCAACTTCTGCCATGCAGTCTATCATAGCACTAGTCTCACCATTACGTCATGACGTATCGCTTAATCGACTCTGAAAGCCAGGCCACTATGCCGTTTCTTCGATCGATCGGCGACATTCGTTGACACACTATTCCGTATTGACATTTGTATTAGCGGACTGTTCCAGTAAGGCTTAATTGGTTTCAGAACGAAAAAGGGTTCCAGGGTCGGTTGGGGGGAGAGTGGGAAAGAACATGTTCGCATGCAAGCATAAGATCATTTTGGTCAGCCTGTTCATGGTCGCTTTCGTGTTTACTATTGCACTCGCCCCGACGCGTGCGGCTGCTTCGAGCGTGAGGATCCAGCTTTGCATGGTAATCGACGGGTCTGCAACCATAAGCAACACTGAATGGAACCTGACCGTTCAGGCAGTATCTAAAGGCGTCACAGAAACGATTCCGCATGACGGGTCAATCGAGTTAACGGTTGTTCAGTTCGGCTATTTAGGCGGACTGTTTGCGAGAACCGAAGTGGCTCCCAGAATCATAGACGATGCTTCGTATTTGGCGGTTGCCGACCAGGTTTTGAATATACCCAAGATGGGTGGTAGCACACCGACGGCTTTCGGCGTCTATCTTGGATGGCAGGAAATGAGGAACTCGCCCAATTTTGCCGCGACATCGAGGCAGGTCATCAACTTGGCCACTGACAACAAGCCTAACGTAAGAAACGACAATGCAACGATCGACCTCGACGGAGACAACAGAACAGATGGTGCCGATGATTTGATCGCCGTCGTTAATAACGCGGTCGTTCAAGGGCTTGACGAACTGGATATTGAGGGCATCAACCTGAGTCCTCTGGAGAAGGATTGGTTTAGAAACTGGGTTGTGCGTCCGCAGCCTGGTGCGATTGCTCCGCCGTTCTCAAAGACGGGATGGATCCGATACGTTGCTGATGTTTCCGAGTTTGCGGACACTCTGGGGCAGAAGCTTCAAGCCATTATCGCGGGTAAGGATGTTTGGACTCCTGACGCCTTAGGAGCCTTGATAACAATCGTCATCACTGTTGGGATTACGAGCGTCATTTCAACGCTTGCGTCGGCCGTTACTAATCCCGAAACTTTTCCCAGTCAGATGATTGCCCAGAAGATCAGCGAGGTGTTTCCTGAAACTCTGAAAAAGTGGCTCAGCGAGTTTGTTTCTGCGAAACGCAAACTTGTCATCGACTCGCGCAAGCACCCTCCGTTCACTATCACGAAGTTTGAGGCCGTCTCTTACACCATTTCTTTTTTTGTGCTCACGCTTGCTTTCGCCTACGTTAAAGCATCGGTGTTAGACCAGATTCTGACGATTATCCCCACGGTGTTGGCTACGGGCATAATAGTCGAGTTTGTGAAGAACTACACCATCGAGGTCGCTGCCAGAAGCCAAGGCGTATGGACTGAACATCGCCTGTGGTACTTCGGACTGACGTTGTTCCTCCTGTCAAGCCTTGTCTTCCGAGTGCCGTTCTCGTCGCCCAGCAGGCTCACACATAACGCGCCCAAGTTCACAAAACGCTCACTCGGACTGGTCTCAGCAGCTCAAGTCATTGTTCCCGTCGCTTTCGCGGCGGTGTTCTATGCTCTCTTTGCCAGCGGGTTCACGCTTATCGGAAACATTGGAGTCGTAATGTGCCTGACGATGGCCCTTTTCGACAGCATACCGATTCCGCCCATGAACGGTAAAGACATTTACGACTGGAGCAAAATCCTCTGGGTCGCCCTGTTCGTGACAACGTTTACGCTGTACATGATGGTTCTGTTCATCCTGTAGTCGAGGTAGCACAAAATGACGAAAAGATTGAGAGAGGCATAAAAGAATGCGTTCAAACCACTGGGAATACCTTGCACTATTGCTCTTCGCCTTGGGAATCGCACTTACGGTGTCTGCCTTGATCATTCATCTCTATTACCAACAACATCCTGCACCAAACCCACAGTATGGCACGTATCCAATTCCGCTGCTCATAGCAGGAATATGCATCACAGCACTCGGCATCCCCGTTTACAACAGGTCCAGAACTAAGAAAAGAACAGAAGCGACAGAGGACAAACTCTTGCCCCCTCCACCACTGCTTCCTCTACCGCCACCGCCTCCACAATAGTTCTTGTGCTTGAATCTTGCTCTTTCAACGACAGAACGACTTTGTTGCACATTCATACCCGAGTCCAATTCGCTACTGCCTTGTAGAATAGTTAGCGCGCTATTTTGAGCAGGTTTGCAGAATGTTGAAAGAACCATCAGGTGTAACAAATTGAAATGCGCACGCTCCAAAGGAGCGCAGCCAAAAGTGAAGATGAAAGCAACACTATTCCTTTGCGCTTCTCAGAGTGTACTTCGTTTTGACTCCCGCTTTTTCAAAGAGTTTTCCAACGGGGCAGCTCCGCACGGTCAGTTCGTGTGCCCTTTGGAGTCTGTCCTTCGGCATATCGGTTTCCACAAGAACGTCTACGTTGGCTTCGGTTATCGTTCCTACGGCTTCAGACTTCACGGCTTCCACGGTGACTTCCAGATTCTTCAGTGAGAACCTCATCTTTTTTGCCGTCATGGCGAAGATCGTCGCGTAGCAGCCTGCGAAACTCATCAGACAGAGGTCCAGCGCTGAGGGGCCCATATCAGTTCCATCTGAGGGAGGCTGGTCCAAACACACTGCGTGTGTCCGCTGGTCGTCAACATCAATTCTATAGTTCTCAACCAGCTTTGCTCTTGCATGAAGCTTTGTCACGGCACGTCGCCTTCAACACAGAGTGTGTAACTAGAAACGTGAAAGTTAAAGCTTCTTGCAAAAGGGTCATTCCGTTTGCTCAACGGCTATAGGTTAATATTCAGGAGAACAGGAACAGTAGAAGTTGAAGAATCATCTACGCCGTGTTGATTCTGAAGGAACACAGTGTTCAACCAGAGTGCGGATAGTGTGACTGAATGAGTCTGATACCTGATGAGCACAGGGAACACATAAAAAACGAGCTTGCCGAAAACCTCGTGAACCCTGTGAGACTGATCATGTTCACTGAGCAGTTCGAATGCCAAATGTGCGTGCAGACTAAACAGCTGATGACAGAGATCGCCGCGTTGAACGATAAGATCGAAGCCGAGGTTCATGACTTCGTCGCGGACGCTGAGCTGGCCAAGCAGTTCGGGGTGGACAAGATCCCAGCTGTCGTTCTTGTGGGACAGAAAGATTACGGCGTGAGGCTCTACGGACTTCCGTACGGCTACGAGTTTCAAACACTGATGTCAGCTTTAACCATCGTTTCACGGGGCAGAACAGACCTGTCAGAAGAGACAAAATCGAAGCTTCAAGCGGTTAAAACGCCCGTTCACATTCAAGTCTTCGTGACACTCACGTGTCCACACTGTCCAGCTGCGGCAAGCATGGCCCACAAGTTCGCCGTCGAGAGCGAGCTCATAAAAGCAGACGTCATCGACGCAGGCGAGTTTCCGCAGTTGGCCTCCAAATACGGAGTCATGGGAGTTCCAAAGATAGTGATAAACGAGCAGATAGAATTCGTCGGAGCCGTGCCGGAGAACATTTTCTTAGAGCACGTCTTGCTCGCTGCCCGTTAAGCCATTTGTGCGGTGAAAGGTTCCGGAAGAGGCTGGGGTTAAACTTCGCAGCCGAGCAAGCCACAGCTCTTAACTACTGTCCAGTGACGTATCTTGATGGGTCTTTGTCAAACGCTGTCTTGCAAGCCTGAGCACAGAAGTAGTAGGTCTTGCCCCTCTGCTGCGACTTAAACTTCGCAGTCTTCTCGTCCACCATCATCCCGCAAACAGGATCCTTAGCCATGCAACGCTCACCTCCCGATTTTCATCTAAGGTCTGAAGTATTTAGCTGCTTGTTTTCTATTCTCAGCGAGTGCGCGCGCCGCTTCGATGCTCTGGAGAAGGAGGTCGTGTAGGAGGCTGTTGAAGAAGCATCCTCAACCCTCGAAATGCACAAGAAACACGCTGAAAACGTCGAAACTGGCAGGGGCCTATGAAGTTGAGTTTCAAACCTTCTAAGAAGTGTGTGAGCATCATAACTAACTCTGGCAGCGGTGACCTTCTGATGAAGAAATCGATTAGAGGGTCAGTATGTTAAGCGAAGTTGCTCATTGATGTATAGTGTATGTTACCCTCCAATGAAAGCGTGCAGCATAGAAGAGACAGTGCAAACAGGACCGTCCTTTCGCCACCAAAAATAGATGGGAAGGTCAAGAATGACGGTTTGTTGGTACAGACCAAACTCTGGAGAATATTCCACAGTAGAAAACTTGTTTCACTGACAAGGGGTTTGATGGTCTAAAATGCTTCTAAAACCCTCTAATCAAAGTGTGTGTCACACGCTCTATAAAATAAATTTTCACGCTGACCGTGGTGTGTGGATGGTTTATTGGGTTTGTTGTTTGTGATGGGTTATGACGGGTTTGAGTGTGGTGTTGTGGGCTTTAGTTAAAAAGCGCGCGCGCTACGTGTGCTAATGTTTGAAGAGGATTTTGATGAAGACGCTTAAGCGAAGAAGTCGTGAGTTCTTGATAGAACACTCGGAAGCGCTCGCTAGCCTACGCTGGGTATCGAGCAGCTTCCGCCTGAAGTTGGCGGCCGAATGGTTGCCGATACTTTGATACGACTGTTTGGTTAATTGACGTGTGTGATCATGCGTTCAGCAGTGCGCATGTGTGTTCCTAAATTCCCTTTTTAGCTGCGCAAGATTCGGGCCGCGTCCTCTAACGAAGCCCCGCCGCGTGGCGAACGCGCAATCACGGTGAAAAAAAAGAATTCTTTTTTTTTACAGCGCGCTAGCGTGTTCCCAAATTCGGTTTTTCGGGCGTAACGTGACCGAGTTGATTCATGTCCTATAGACGATGCTTCTTGCATTAAGATCACACAGCAATCCTCGAACCAAGCAAGCATATAAGATAAACCGGCTTGCAAACGAATTAAGCAACAAGCATGCGCGCTCCATCTGGCAGTACGGTCTTCAACACGTGCTATGTTTTTCTGATGTTGCGAATTGTTAGTTGTCGGATGCGTTCTCTGACTGGATCTGATTGTGGCTCGTTGTTGGCGAATGATTCCTGCTGTTGCGAATGCCACGGTTAGTGCTAAAAGGCTGAGAGTTATTGGCGTGAGTGTCACTCCAAACGGAGTGTAGTTGAGAATAAGACCTACTATTGGCACCAGGGCCATGCTTGTTCCGACGCTCAAGGCTATGCGTACTATGGCGTCCAGTTCTTCGGATGATGTTTTGACGGGAGCGCGCCCGGGGAAGAGGGCTTTGATGAACGTGTAGCCTGGGAGCCAGAAGATGAACACAGCGCCGAGTGCGATTCGAGCATAGACCACTGACGGAAGAGCAACACTACAGATCAGATCTAGAGTTCTCCTCCTCATTCCCCGAAGCAAAATTATCTGTTCTGCGCATTTAAGTCGTGTAGAATGAAAAATCTAGCCTAATAGTCTAGAACAAAACTCCTATCTTATAGACGAAAAGACTATCCTTGTCTAGAATAAACCCGAATTCAGCTAGACCTGAACTGCTTTAACTTTAAAAGCAGAGGAGCAAACGTAAAATCATGATGGCAGAGATTCTGTACGCGATAGAAGAGGAAGAGACTCTCAACGCTAAAGAACTTGCCAAGAAACTCGACGTGCCGATGGATCAGCTTGAAAAAATCCTGACGGACATGGTGAAGAAAAGCGTCGTCGAATATAACAGGCAAACAGGAAAGGTCAGGCTGTCCCGCTGGATTGCGAGGCTTGGTAAGGAGCTCGAAAACATAAGACCGGCCACTGGAACCATTATCCTTCCCAGGAATCAGGAAATAAAACTCCAAGACATCGTGGTCGGCAACTTTACTAACACAGACCTAGAACTGATAGTGCGACTGAGGACAAACCGAAAAGAAATCGCCATCTGCACCGTAAGCTGAAAGAGCGAATTATGGGCTGGCGTTGATTGACAGGTAGTTTTTGACGTGGTTCAAATCGTTCAGGATCATTCTTCCTTTCTGCGTCGTGTGATAAACGCGCGAACCACTGCTCGTGCTGGTCTTGCTGATTAGGCCTTGATTCGTCATCGCAAGCAGATACCGTCGAAGTGTTGAATAGCTCAAGTTAACCTTGTACATGAGATGAGTAAGCTTCTCCCCGTTCATGCATGCCGTCAGCACATCCATGAGAATCTGAGCTTCTCCCCTTCGATGACCCATCCTGACCACTATCTTCACTGACGAGAATGCGACTGATCAACTGTATCATAAACGATTTAAAGCTTACTGTAAATCAATGACTCCGCCTTAAACGCAGGGGTTTTGAATCATTTGAAAGAATACTGGTCACGCGCTCCCGTCGCGCGCTAGTCTCGATTTGGGTTACATCACCAACAAGTAACAGAAAACTCTAACCCTAGTTTATCCCATGTCCATGTCGTATAGAAGGCTCTAGTCAAGCTGAAGGAACAATATGGAGGCAAGACCAATTTAAGATAGACCTTAAAACGCAACCACCATAACCATGCAAAATTGAGCGCGCACGGAGTGTCGAGAGCGTATTGAGAGAGTCTGTTTATAAGCAAGCTTAGACGATTTGTCAGAATCGAATGTCAACCCGCACACGCGAGAACCGAAAAATATGGGTGACACTTAACAAGATCTGGCCTCTGTCTTTCTTCCATTCACGTGTGTACGGTATGGTCATTTGAGTTTCTTCTTAAGACTTTGGACAGCGTTCGAAAGTCCGCTGGACCAAACAAGACTTAAATCGCACTTGGGACAAGCGGAATCGAATCTGAAGATGAAAAAGGCACGGATGGCGTTGGTAGTGGTAACTGCCGAGAGGTTGATCGAAGAACCTTACGCGTCGATAGTGTGCTATCCCATGGCGACCAAGACGGAGCTGAGGAAGCGTCTGGTCGAGCTGAGAAAACTGGGAATAGCCGCCCTAGAGTTTGCGGGGGAGAAGCAGGTTTTCAACGTGCACGTGCTGGGCAAGGGCTGCGTCGGCATAGTAACCATTGCGTACAAAGACGGTGAGAAGGTCGCGCTGAAGATCAGGAGGACGGACGCTGACAGAGCGAGTATGCGGCGGGAAGCCGCAATGCTTAAGAAGGCAAACGTTGTGAGCGTTGGGCCCAGACTCTTGGGAGTCAGCAAAGACTTTCTCATAATGCAGTTCATCGAGGGCGAATTGCTTCCAAAATGGCTTGAAGAGAAAGTGGGCAGGGCACGGATGAAGAGGGTTCTACGCGACGTACTGGAGCAGTGTTGGAGACTGGACGTGGCCGGCCTGGACCATGGTGAACTGAGTCACGCGCCGAAACACTTGATCGTGACGGCGGAGGACAACGCTTTCATCGTTGATTTTGAATCGGCCAGCGTGAACCGAAGGCCGTCCAACGTCACCTCGGTCTGCCAATTCCTGTTCATCAGCGAGTTCTCGCGTAAAGTGGCAGAGAGACTCGACCATAGAGACAAGAGGACCATGATTGACTCGCTTAGACGCTACAAGAAGATCGTGAACCGAAAGAATTTCGAGAAAGTGTTGGAGTCTTGCGGCCTCTAGGCGATGTAGCCCGCTGTCGACTGTGCCCCCAGCCTGTCAGGTTCTAGGCCCAGCATCTTCAACTCTGTCACGAGCCGGGAAAGCTCCAGCCATGTTTCCACCTGAAGCTGCCTCGCAACCCGTCTCTTGTCGCACAGCAGGGGCACGTTGCCAACGAACACCCAGCCGCAAGACTCAGCCATTCTCCCTTCTCCGCAAGAAACTAAGCCGCTTTCATCTCTTATAACCACCTATGTAAGAACAAAATAGAAGAAATCTCTAGAGCATCGCCACATTCTGGCACATTCTCGGTTCATGCGTGCACGCTTTTCTTAGAAGGCGTGGCTAGTTGCATCTTTCTATCTTTCCTTCCTTAAGCGCCTTGGAGATACTCGTTACCTGTCTCTGATACTTCCCGAAGACTTATTTCAAACCATAGTGTACCGGTTCTGGGTTGAGGATTCTGATGCGCCTGAATACCATAGTTCTTGCAAAAACATAAATATTACTTTCTTTCCCTTTCGTCTTAGGAAGGGAAAAGTGTTGAAGAGAATGGTTCTCGGAATATTATTTGCGCTCTTGTCAGCCAGTATGTTCACGGCGGCTTTCAGCGTTCAACCGGCGAAAGCAACAGACGTTGATTGGTGGCCCATGTTCCACCACGACCTAACACACACAGGATACTCCACTTCACCAGCACCTACCACAAACCAAACTCTATGGACCTACAGAACCGGCAGTCCGGTGTATTCTTCTCCTGCTGTTGCTAGCGGCATCGTCTACGTGGGTGCAGAGGACTTCAAGGTCTACGCTTTAAACGCCTCAACGGGCGCATTCATATGGAACTACACGACCGCCGGCGTCGTGCCTTCTTCTCCTGCTGTTGCTGACGGCATCGTCTACGTGGGCGCAGAGGACAACAACGTCTACGCTTTGAACGCCACGACGGGCACGCTGATATGGAACTACACAACCGGCGGCTGGGTGGATACTTCTCCTGCTGTTGCTAACGACGTAGTCTACGTGGGCTCATGGGACAACAACGTCTACGCTTTGAACGCCACGACGGGCGCATTCATATGGAACTATACGACCGGCGGGATCGTGTGGTCTTCTCCTGCTGTTGCTGGCGGCATCGTCTACGTAGGCTCAGTTGACTACAAGGTTTACGCTTTGAACGCCTCAACGGGCACGCTGATATGGAACTACACAACAGGCAATGCGGTGTGGTCTTCTCCTGCTGTTACTGGTGGCATCGTCTACGTAGGCTCATGGGACAACAACGTTTACGCTTTGAACGCTACGACGGGCGCGCAGATATGGAACTACAGGACCGGCGGTTATGTGGGTTTTTCTTCTCCTGCTGTTGCTGGGGGCATGATTTTCGTGGGCTCAGGTGACGGCAAGGTTTACGCTTTGAACGCCTCAACGGGCGCGCTGATATGGAACTACACAACAGGCAGAGCGGTGTGGTCTTCTTCTCCTGCTGTTGCTGGTGGCATCGTCTACGTGGGCTCAATGGACAGCAATGTTTATGCTTTGAACGCTACGACGGGCACGCTCGTATGGAGCTACACGACCGGCGATTGGGTGCTTTCTTCTCCTGCTGTTGCTGACGGCATCGTCTACGTGAGCTCATACGACCACAAGATTTACGCTTTTGGTTCAGGCCAGGTAATACCCGAATTTCCGCCATACCTCGTTCTGCCACTCTTCGCGGCGACAACTCTGTTAGCAGCGCTTCTCTTCAAACGGAAACGGAAGCGGAAAATATACACGTAATTAAGCCAGCCCGCCAACTTGGCATTCTGGCTGTCACTTCAGTCTTTTCCTCCGTGCCACAAAATGCGAGACCTCAACTGCAAGAATAAACAATCACTAATCCAAGGACAAGGTAGCCTGCGCCCGCACGTTAGTCGTTCGAATCTCCGCCAGTCAACGATTGAAGCGGAGTTACTAATGGTCATCCAAGAAAACAATAGAAGACTTTTCTATCAGTCCTTTCAAGCTGGTTCGACCAAGTTGGTTTTGTAAATAAGGCTGAGGGGAACTCGGCAACCCAATTTCGTTGTTCGGGAGATATCTGTTTCTTACCGCCAAGGAAACTGGTATAAGTGGCGGTCTGTCTTAGCAGTCGTGACCGAAAGGTTCATTAGAAATAACCCAAAAATAGCCCGTTTCTCTAGCAAATCGTCGTTGACGTGTACCTTCAGGATTCCTTTCCGACCCTTCAAGGGTCTTACCTTCTTCTGTGAAAAGATTTAAAATACATTAGCAGCTAACTTGCTTCCTGTAACGGTGAAAGCTATGGTCATAAAGAGGGAGGAGATGCAGGAGATAGTCAGAAGATACAGGGAACCTGTCGGACTGAACCTCGGGTCCCACTCTGCCTTGGACGCTTGGCAGGGCCAACGCAACTACGGCGTGAGGAGCATAATATACACGACGCCTGGGAGAGCGCGAATTTACCTTCAGAACCCCATGGTTGGCAGGTCAGGCGAGACCGTTGAAGACCTGCCAGGCCTGGTGAAGCGTGACCTGCGCGTCGTCAACGACCCTAAGGACATAAAGAAGAACGGAGACTGGAGAAGCGTCATACTCATACTTGACGAGTACTCTGACATAGTCAAGTACGTCGACGAGCTCGTCGACCTGGAGTGTATGCAGGTCACGAACAGGGCCTTCGCCGTCTACGTGGGCGGAGACGAGCGGTGCAGCGTACTCGAG